>TARA_B110000259_G_scaffold188428_1_pt1 | contig 10679 bp, 9 predicted proteins | sample TARA_B110000259 | Tara Oceans TARA_B110000259 (sample SAMEA4397649) | marine metagenome | biome: Polar Biome; feature: [SRF] surface water layer (ENVO:00010504); material: water (ENVO:00002006), including particulate matter (ENVO:01000060) such as... | depth 5 m | reverse complement strand
CCTTGATCCTGACTCAACCAATCACGCAGGGCCTCAGTATCTAGAGAAGCAACTTCAGTACCTGAGTGATCATGTCCACCACTCAAAATAATCACTGGATTTCCATTAAGCGCATCTTTCAGCCCATGGGTCTCAAGGTCTCGGACATCAAAGCCAATATAAATCAGCCCTACGCGTCCACCCTGCCCTTCCACTAACGCATTGGTTGCCAGGGTTGTCGATAATGAAGCTAGTGAGATATCTTTGGGGGACACTGCGGCTTGCACCAAAACATCACGCACCACGGCCCCAATGCCCAGCGCAAGGTCTTCTCGCGTTGTCAGGGATTTCGCGCTAGCAATTACATGCGCCTCATCACGGATAAGAACTGCATCCGTATATGTTCCGCCAGTATCAACGCCTAAAAGTAAAGTCATGTAAAAGTCTCACTACAAAGTAATGAGCGGCGTAGCCTATTTCAGCCCAAGGTCGCATCCTTTTACGACAAAATATTATCCACTTTAGCCGATATCTAAAAATATTGCCTTGTACCGTTTGTTCACTTAAGCCATTTCTTGGGAAAAAGGCCTGCAATGACAAATCAAAACATTACAAACCAGCAGGTGTCACTGCGAGAATTTACAGCAGTGGCTGGCAAAATTGGCCTTTTGTCCTTCGGCGGCCCAGCGGCTCAAATTGCTTTAATGCAGGATGAGTTGATCGATAAACGCAACTGGATTTCTCAGGTAGATTTTCTGCGGGCTTTGTCTTTTTGCATGTTATTACCTGGGCCAGAAGCCATGCAATTAGCTACCTATCTGGGCTGGCGTCTGCACGGAGTACGGGGAGGCTTGATCGGAGGCTCACTGTTCATCTTACCGGGCGCTCTAGTAATTTTTATACTTGCTCTAACCTATGTGAAATTTGGCCAAAATCCATGGAGTGTTGCCGCTTTCACAGGTATCAAAGCCTGTGTGGTGGTAATCGTGGTGCAAGCGCTTATCAAAGTCTCTAAACGCACCCTACGCACGCCCATGGCGTGGTCTATCGCCTCTACAAGTTTTGGGGCTATTACAATTGTAGACATCCCCTACCCTTGGGTAGTCTTAGGAGCCGGCATATGGGGCATGCTTATGCTACCAGGTGAGGCTCACCCCCCGCAGGTCGATGAGCACAACCACAGTCCCACCCTAACAATATCTGTTTTTTTAGCAGTAGCTTGGGCTACACCACTAGCCTTGCTATTGCTACTGCGGGATACGTTCTTAACTAAAATAGTACTTGTATTTTCAACTCTTGCTGTGGTGACATTCGGCGGAGCATATGCGGTTTTAAACTATTTAGGCCAAACCGCGGTAGCCGATCTCAACTGGCTAACAGCGCCACAAATGATAGATGCTTTAGGTCTTGCTGAGACAACACCCGGACCGCTAATATTGGTAACACAGTTTGTAGGCTTTTTAGCAGGTTATCAGGCCGGTGGCTTTGGTTTGGCACTACTCGCCGGGCTACTCACTCTCTGGGTTACCTTCATCCCCTGTTTCCTGTGGATATTTCTATTTGCACCGCGTCTCGAACAGTTAATGTCTGTAGCTTGGCTGGCCCGGACCTTAGCGGGCATTACAGCAGCGGTGGTAGGGGTCATTGCTAGTGTCTCTGTGTGGTTTGCCAGTCGAACTTGGTTCAAGGTGCAAAGCAGCTTTACCTTTGGAACCTTGGATGTAAACCTGCCCCAATGGCAAACTTTGGACGGCTTGGCTTTGTGCCTATCGGCCATCGCAGCAGCGCTAGTTATTTGGTGGAAATGGGACATCCTTTGGATACTGCCTGCGGTAGCTTTTCTGTCAGTTGCAGTTTCTTTCGCCTAACGGTTCAGCCGGTCTTTTGTTTCCAGCGAAATACCGTAGAGTGGTGCCCAGAGTTTAATAGATTTTATGGTGATAAGAATGATTGAATATGGCAACAGAATGCATGATGCGATGCGTGGCCTTATCAAGCGATTACTGCAAGACATTGCCAGCGCCGGAGAATTACCTGGGGATCATCATTTTTTCATAACTTTTGATACAATGCATCCAGATGTTGAAATTGCCGATTGGCTGTCCGATCGCTATCCAGATGAAATGACTGTCGTAGTGCAGCATTGGTTTGAAAATTTGGCAGTGACCGATGAAGGCTTCTCAATCACACTTAATTTTGGTGATAATCCAGAACCACTTTATATTCCGTTCATGGCCCTACGGACCTTTGTAGATCCCTCTGTTGAATTTGGGCTGCGTTTCGAGCAATCTGAACCCGATGAGCAACAGAATGCCGATATCGAGACGCTGTCCGTGGCAGAGGCACCGATGCATGAAAATGCTGAGCCAAGCGACAAACCGAAGACAGAAGCTCAGGTTGTGAGCCTCGACAGCTTCCGAAAACAGTAAAACCCACGTTGAGCGCATTGCACCCTAAGCCCTGCATGGGTAAACCTTTCTCAAATAGAGAAAGGGCATCCCATGACTGCAACACGTACCGAGACAGACAGCTTCGGCCCTCTTGAGGTTCCTTCAGCCAAGTATTGGGGGGCACAGACGCAGCGTTCACTGATGAATTTCCCAATTGGTTGGGAAAAACAACCAGTGGCCATCGTTCGCGCTCTTGGCGTAGTTAAACAGGCCTGTGCCAAAGCAAATACGAGTTTGGGGAAATTGCCTGCAGATAAGGGACAAGCGATTCAGGATGCAGCAAATGAAGTAGTGACCGGGCTGCTGGATGATCACTTTCCACTTGTAGTTTGGCAAACTGGCTCTGGCACCCAATCCAATATGAATGCCAACGAAGTGATAGCCAATAGGGCCATTGAAGTGATGGGCGGGGTTATCGGATCCAAAGATCCTGTGCACCCAAACGACCATTGCAACATGGGACAGTCGTCCAACGATACCTTTCCAACTGCCATGCACATCGCCACCGCCATAACGGCGCGGGATGTGACCCTCCCAGGCTTGCGAGCCTTGCACCAAGCATTGCAGTCTAAAACTAAAGAGTTTGAAGGAATTATAAAAATTGGCCGCACCCATACAATGGATGCTACCCCCTTGACCTTGGCTCAAGAGTTCTCGGGGTATACACACCAGGTTGCCATGGCCATTCGGCGCGTTGAAGCGGCCTTGCCCCATGTATACGAGTTGGCCCAAGGTGGCACAGCCGTAGGGACAGGTCTGAATACACCCGAGGGTTGGGGGCCAATGGTTGCCCAACATATTTCCGATATCACGGGGCTACCGTTTATAACTGCACCGAATAAATTCGAAGCTCTTGCTGCCAATGACGCGATGGTCGAGATGTCTGGTGCGTTAAAAACCGCGGCAGTTAGCCTATTCAAGATTGCTAATGACATCCGCCTTTTAGGCTCAGGGCCGCGATGCGGCTTGGGAGAATTGATGTTACCAGAAAATGAGCCGGGCAGCTCAATCATGCCTGGTAAAGTGAACCCCACCCAATGCGAAGCGCTCACCCAAGTTTGTGCCCATGTGCTCGGTAACGATGCTGCAGTTGGTTTTGCTGGCAGCCAAGGGCATTTTGAGCTGAACGTCTACAAACCGATGATAGCATATAACGTCTTGCAGTCCATGCAGTTGTTGGGAGATGCGGCCAAGGCCTTCACCGACAATTGCGTCGCAGGCATCCAAGCTGACCGGAACCGGATCGACAAATTAATGCGCGAAAGCCTAATGCTTGTCACTGCTTTGGCTCCAGAAATTGGTTATGACAATGCCACAAAAGTCGCCAAAACTGCGCATAAAAATGGAACCACCTTGAAGCATGAGGCGATTACCCTAGGCTTTGTAGATGAGGCCACCTTTGATCGCGTCGTGCGCCCAGAGCTGATGATCGGCCCCAAATGAGCCAACCGGTCAACCTCAACAAATTTCGCAAATCCAAAGCTAGGGTGGACGGCACCACCCTAGCTGCGGCTAATGCTGTAAAGTTTGGCCAGACCAAAATCGAAAAAAAAACGCAAGAGGCACAGGCCAAAGCGCTGGCCAGCCGGCTTGAGCAACATAAGCGAGAGACGTAATGCAGCGCCCAAAAAAACGCTCCCTCACCTTAGACGGTCACCGCACCAGCGTATCGCTCGAAGATGAGTTTTGGCGGGAATTTTTACGTATTTCTCAAAAACAAGGCAAGGCAATCAATGCCTTGGCAGTTGAAATTGATCATGCCCGAGGCGTGGACCTAGGGCTGGCATCAGCTATCCGGCTGTTTGTGTTGGCACAAGCGCTTGGGCGGCCATTTCCCTAAGAGCGACGCGGCGAATTTTACCCGTGGCGGTCATAGGCATCTCGCTCACAACCCGCACCCATTTTGGCGCCATATGTGGAGATAATTGCCTAATCACATTCGCAATTAGTTCTTGTTCAAATCCCTCCTGTGGCGCATCTACAACCGTAACATAGGCCCCAATAATATGGCCGCGTGTTGGGTCTGGTACGGCCACAACCGCAGCCATAATGACCCTTGGGTCATTCGCTAAAGTAGCCTCAATCTCAGTGGGTCCAATTCTATAGCCGCTTGAAGTGATCACGTCATCATCCCGCGCCATAAATTGCAAATATCCCTCCGCATCCATAAGACCCAAATCACCTGTTATCAGGTATTCTCCGATAAAACGCTCCACTGTGGCCTTCGGCTGGTTCCAATACCGCAAAAACATACTGGGCGTGTCACGATGTACGCAAATTTGCCCAATCTCACCATAGGGCACCGCTTGGCCATCCACATCTAAAATACGCAAATCAAAGCCAGGAAAGGCCTGACCAATCCACCCAGTCTTTGCTACACCTAAAGTCCGCGCTGAACCTGCGCTAAGATTACATTCAGTTTGGCCATAAAGTTCATTTACTTCGGCCCCCATCTTCGTCTTAGCCCAGGAAATTAAATCAGGAGATAGCGGCTCACCACCCGATGAGATGCTAACCAAGCGCGCAGCTTTTGGAACTTTGGCCTGACGCATCATTTTTAACGCTGTGGGCGGCAAAAACGCTCGGGTCACCTTGGCATCCCGTATCAGTGCAAAAGCAGCCTCTGCTGTGAAGCGATCAAACCGTTTTGCAACCAAGGGCACTCGGTAATAAAAACACGGCAGTGCCATATCCATCAACCCACCAATCCACGCCCAATCCGCAGGCGTCCAACCAACGTCAGCACCGTTAGGGAAGTCAGAAAATGAGAGCTCAAGACAAGGTAAATGGCCCAGCAAAAACCGATGCGCATGCAAAACACCCTTAGGGCTACCAGTGGTACCTGACGTATATATCATCATCGCCGGATCTTCCGCCACTGTCTGCGTGGGTGCCAACGGCGCTCTCGGCGCCTCTAAGCTCTTCCAAAAGTCCGAAGCCCCATTTTTTTGACCATCACACAAGAACACCTGTTCAAGCTCTGGCAGGCTATTTCTAATTTGACAAATTTTTGGATATTGCTGCAAATCTGTCACCACGACTTTAGCACCACTATCGGCCAATCGATATTGCAACGCTTCAGGCCCAAATAACACGAACAACGGTAACGACACTGCGCCAATCAAATGCGCCGCAAAATGCGCAATAAGAGTTTCAGCACATTGCGGTAGCAGAATGGAAACACGGTCACCTTTTTGCACACCTTGGTCCCGCCAAAGTCCTGCAAGTTTTTCCGTAGCCTCGGCCATTTGGCCATAGGTCCAAATTCGAGCCGTCCCACTTAAGTCTATGATTGCAAATGCATTCGGCCAATCGCGGGCATGCGACATCAAACAGGCTTCAGCTATGTTAAAATACTCAGGTATCACAACCGGAGATTGCTTCAGAAAACCTCGTGTGGCAGAACCATATTTATGGCAGCGATCGCGGGCGGTCATTACAGGCTAACCAATATGTTGGACCAAAGGCTATTTTGCGTTGAAGTCTTTATCGGCTGCTCACATCCCAAAATCAACAATCCAAACTCCATTTCATGACTTCCAAAGTACCGTGAACAAGCCCATCGGTCTGTTCGGTCAAAAGTTATTATATCCTAAACATTTAACACAAAATGAGGTGGAAACCGCATACATCGGGAAAGCTTAGGCGTACGATCAAAAGGCTTCAACCAAAAATCACGCTTGCGATCGAGCAAGTACAGCGCTACGTCTTGTATATGAAAGCTCCGTTGATTGATCCCTTCGCCCGCGCAATTACTTATTTGCGCCTCTCTGTAACAGACCGGTGCGACTTTCGTTGTGTATACTGCATGTCGGAAAATATGACTTTCTTGCCAAAACGTGACCTACTGACCTTAGAAGAGCTTGATAGATTATGTACCAGTTTTATTGGGCTTGGCGTGCGTAAATTGCGCATCACTGGTGGCGAACCGTTAGTACGGCGTGACATTATGTCGTTTTTCCAGGGAATGTCCCGACATTTGCAAAGCGGCGCTTTGGAAGAATTGACCCTCACCACTAATGGTAGCCAATTGCACCGTTTTGCCGGTGACCTCTATGCAGCTGGCGTGCGTAGGATCAATATTTCGATCGACACTTTGGACGAGGCAAAGTTTGCCGAAATCACCCGTTGGGGGAAGTTAGTAAACGTTTTGCGCGGCATTGATGCTGCCTTGGAAGCGGGGCTCAAAGTGAAGCTTAATGCCGTAGCCCTAAAAGACTTCAATGAGAGTGAGTTGTTCGATCTGACAGAATTTTGTGACGCCCGCGATATGGACCTCACCTTTATTGAGGTGATGCCTATGGGAGATTTGGGCGAAGAAGACCGCGTGGGGCAATATTGGGCGTTGAGCGACCTTCAAGCCAAATTGGCTACACGATATACACTAACAGACTTACCAGACCGAACCGGTGGGCCTGCCCGGTATCTTCGGCTGGAAGAGACAGGGCAGCGCGTGGGGCTAATTACACCTCTGACCCATAATTTCTGCGAAAGCTGCAACCGCGTGCGGGTGACCTGTACTGGTGAAATCTATACCTGTCTTGGCCAAGAAGGTAGTGCAGATTTACGCGAACCTTTGCGTGCCTCCGAAGGTAATAACGTGCTTGAAAACGCTATACGAGCTGCGATTGGTAATAAACCTAAGGGCCATGATTTTGACTATTCGCGCGGAAATGAAGGCGGGAAAATGTCCCGTCACATGAGCCATACTGGCGGTTAACGGCTCTGAAGGTTTTCCAATAAGCGCTCCAGCATTATGGTACCCGCATTAAATTCGGACAGCTCAATAAATTCATCTGGCTTATGTGCTTGTGCAATACTGCCAGGTCCACAAACTACCACCGAGAACCCCTGCTTTTGGAAATGACCACCATCAGTGCCATAAGACACGGTGTGGCTGCCATTATCACCGGTCAACAGTCGCGCCAGAGCTTCAGCCTGCCCTTCTACCTCCGGCACTACAGCGGGACCACGCATGACGTGGATATTGAAAAATGCATCTGGATGTACCGCTTTCATCTCAGCTTCAATAGTCTCGATTTGTTGTTGAATTTTGACTAGCCAATCTTCCGTACGCTCATCACCGACGCACCGTAGGTCAATCGAGAAATAACAGTCTTTGGCCGTAATATTATCGGCGGTGCCACCATTAATTTTGCCCACATGCAAGGTTGTGAAAGGCGGATCATAAAGTACCGCTGTCGCAGAGGGTATTTTATCTTGGCTTTCAATGTTTTGTTGGCGCACCCATTCAACAAAACGCGCAGCACACATCACCGCTGAGACACCTTCATGTAGCCGTGAGGAGTGCACTTCGTAGCCACGCACATGGAATTGTAAATCATCACAGCTTTTGTGGCCGGTTACCACTTTCATTTCTGTGGGTTCACCCACAATTACGGCATCAACCTTGGCGAAGTGATCCAACAGTCCATTTGCCACATCAGGTGCGCCCAGTAGGCCTATCTCTTCATCGCGCGACAGAGCAAATTGCAACGGACGTTGTAAATCCATCAAATTGGCTTTCACCATAGCTGCCATGGCCAGAGCTACAAACCCCTTCATATCACAGGTGCCACGCCCATAGAGCCTATCATTTTTTTCAACCAAGGTCCAAGGATCCGTAGTCCAATCTTGGCCTTCAACAGGCACTACGTCCGAGTGGCCAGACAAAGCTACACCACCAACCACATTTGGCCCCACCTGTGCAATAAGCCCAGCTTTTGTCCCATCTTCGTTTGGGATGACAAGACTGTCAATTCCATGTTGTGCAAAGTAGTCACGCACAAAATAGATTAATGGCAGGTTCGTATCCAAGCTGACAGTTGGAAAGGAAACCAGTTTGGCAAGCAATTGGCGGGTGTTGAGAATATCTGACATAATAACATGTTGTGCTCGCATAACGCCCCCCGTCAAGGGGCATCTATGTCCTTACGGCATCTGCCGTCGAATGCGCCGCAAAGCAAGATAAACCAGGCCCACCACCACAGGAACAACACAGGCAGTCAAAATGCCTTTGTACAAGCCAAACACAGTTGCCAAAGGAGCTAAGACGTATAGCACAAGGCCTGTAGCGTAATAGCTGACAGCCACCACCGACAGGCCCTCGACAGTTTTCTGTAGTTTTAATTGCATATCCGCACGGCGGTTCATGCTGGTCAACAGATCTTGGCTTTGGCTTTGCCGTTCCACATCGACACTAGTACGAAGAAGGTCGCCAGTGCGGATTGCTCTTGCAATTAAATCTTGGAGCCTTGCGTCAAGTGCCTGTACCGTGCGCATCGCTGGATCAAAGCGCCGCATCATAAATTCGCGAAATGTTTGCCGACCTTCAAATTGCCCCTCGCGCAGAACCTCTATGCGTTGAGCTACAATCGCCGCGTAGGCCTTACTGGCGGCAAACCGGTAAGCAACCCGGGCCGAATGGTTCTCTAACTTAGCTGAAAGCCCTAGAAGCACATGCAGGTTATCTTCAGCAGACACCTGCTCATCCGCCAAAGCAGCTACCAGCGCCGACATATCCGCATCTACCACATTAAGTTGTGAGGAAAGAGCGCGCGCCCTGAATAGGCCGAGCATCGACATAGCTTTATAGACTTCAATCTCATTGAGCCGCTGCACGATACGTCCCACACGACGCCGACCAGTACTGGGGGGGACAAAAACCGAGAACCGGAGATGCCCGTTGCCATCTATGCGGTAGTCACCTGCTATAACCGCAGCATTATCTAAAACCCGGCTCACAGCAAGGCTTTCAGATACGAACCAATTCGACAGCTTTACCTTTATCGCTTCAGTCTCAAAATCCGCTTCTATACGGAGGGAAGTTGACGTTAGCGTCATGCCCGGCAACTCAGCCAGCCAATCAGCCGGAAATATATCAAACTCAGTGCCATCGAACGGCTTGTCACCAGGATCTCCAAGGATCGCAGTATATGTAACAAATTCAGTGTGGCATTCCCATTTCACCCAGACCGCACCCAGTTGGCCAAAGTAATGGGTAGCATCATTGTCCGGATGAGCCACGCCATACATATCCAGTAAGCGCCATAAATGCGCACGATCCGCTGTCTCATCGCGGCCGGTTTCATCATCAGCAGACTTATAGGCTAAAAACGCAGCACGCGCCGGAGCCGCTACATTTGGAAACGGCCGGGCATGCAGTTCATTTGCCGAGCTTTGGCGTAGTGGGTGATCAATCATATGTACCATCAAGCGCACCTAATTTGGTAAAATAAGCCAGTCACACCGCCCAGCTGAGACCAGAGGGCGATGCGCTTGACCTAATCAGTCTATCATTGGCAAGAGTTTGTCCAATGAGGCTTTTGCATCCCCATAGAACATACGGGTATTTTCTTTAAAAAACAGAGGGTTTTCTATACCAGAATAGCCGGTACCCTGCCCACGCTTGGACACAAATACATGTTTGGCTTTCCAACACTCCAGCACCGGCATACCAGCGATTGGGCTGTTGGGATCCTCCTGTGCAGCTGGGTTCACTATGTCGTTGGACCCAATCACGATGGCCACATCTGTGTTAGGAAAATCATCATTGATTTCATCCATTTCCATTACAATATCATAAGGGACCCGCGCTTCGGCCAGAAGCACATTCATATGGCCCGGCAAACGACCCGCGACAGGATGGATTGCAAAGCGTACTTGCTTGCCCTGCGCGCGCAGCTTGCGCACCAGTTCCGATACTGACTGTTGTGCCTGCGCCACAGCCATTCCATAGCCTGGAATGATCACTACGCTGTCAGCCTCATTCAAAACCGCAGCAACGCCATCGGCCTCAATTGCGATTTGCTCGCCTTCTACCGCCATCTGCGGGCCTTTAGCACCACCAAAGCCACCCAGAATCACAGAGATAAAGTTACGGTTCATCGCCTTACACATAATGTAACTTAAGATTGCGCCAGACGAGCCAACCAGCGCACCAACTACGATCAGAAGGTCATTTCCGAGTGTAAAACCAATGGCGGCAGCAGCCCAACCCGAATAGGAATTGAGCATTGATACCACTACAGGCATATCCGCCCCGCCAATGCCCATGATCAGATGCCAGCCAATGAAGCCAGCAATCACCATTACAGCAACCATGGTCCAGACTCCCGAACCGCCAGCATAGAGAACCATTAAGGCAATACTGGCCAACAATGCGAGCGCATTCAACGCATGACCACCCGGCAGTTTGAACGGCGTGCCACTCAACTTACCAGCTAACTTTCCAAATGCCACGACCGACCC
>TARA_B110000259_G_scaffold117433_1_pt1 | contig 10679 bp, 10 predicted proteins | sample TARA_B110000259 | Tara Oceans TARA_B110000259 (sample SAMEA4397649) | marine metagenome | biome: Polar Biome; feature: [SRF] surface water layer (ENVO:00010504); material: water (ENVO:00002006), including particulate matter (ENVO:01000060) such as... | depth 5 m | reverse complement strand
ACACCATAAGTATGAGTATCATGGAAAACTAGATATTTACGAGCAGCATTACCATGTAACTGAAGTTCATTGCGTAGCTGCTGCTGTGAATGCCAAGTATCAATGAAAATCATATCAGTCGGTTCAATGAGAATACTCAGAGTGTTACCTTTGCTATATTCTACATCTTTACCAACCTTACGAGCAATCTTAAATAGATTCATCAAAGGCTCGTGGATTTCAAGATCATATGCTCTAAGTGTTACGGGAGCTTTAAGGAAAGCTTTTGTACTAGAGCCAAAGCGACTACCAAACTCAGTAACATGAGTACAGTTATTAGCTAGTGTAAGCAAGTCATGTACGTGCTCATTAATATCAGACTTAGTATTTAACTCGGACTGATATTCTGTTTCAATTAATTGGTTCCAATCTGTTATTTTCATACGTCAAGCCACCTTCTATTCTCTAATGTCCATTTAACTACCTCAGCAATACGTTCATGTACTGGCTTAGGTTCCCATCCCATTTGTTTCATTCTTTCACCACTCAAGGCATAACGAAGGTCATGACCTGGACGAGAGCTATGGAAATCCATAAATTGGTAATTCAATTCTTTACCCGGTTGTGCATCAGCAATCATTTGTGCTAGTTGCAAGTTATCTAATTCAGTAGCACCACAGATATTAAACTTAGGACACTTAACACCGTTATTATTTGTAACGTTTAGTGTACCTTCGTGCTTAAGCAAGAACAAAGTAGCGTCTGCCACATCTTCAGCGTGAATATAATGACGTGAACCAGCAATTGTTTTTGTCTCATCAGAGTGAATTGTTACCATACCACCATCTCGTACATTACGAATAGTCATAGGAATAAACTTCTCAGGATGTTGACGTTCACCAAACACATTCATAGTATGCGTAATATAGATAGGCATATTGTATGTATTTTGATATGCTACACAAAGCTCTTCAGCTCCTGCCTTAGAAGCAGAATAAGGGTTGGTAGAATTGTAACGATCATATTCGTCGTACTTAACATCATCAGGAGCAGGACCGAATACTTCATCTGTTGAGAAATATAGGAAACGTTCTAGGTTTGTTTGTTTACGCGCAAACTCTAAGATGTTACAAGTACCAACAACATTATCCATAACAAATTCCATTGGAAAGTCAATAGACCGATCAACGTGAGAACCTGCAGCAAGATGGGCAACAATATCAACTGGACCAATATCTGCAATGAGCATTGGGTTGAATTCTGCTTTTAAGTCGTGGAAGATAGTACGAAGACGCTTACGTTCTTCTGGAGTTCGTTCTTGTAATAGATCGTGCAACCGGTTAAGATTACCACTATAGTCTAAACGATCTACAGTAACAATATCCCAATCAGTTTGCTTTAGTACTTGGTTGATTAGATGATGTGCGATGAAACCACCGCCACCCGTAATAAGGATTCTTTTGCTCATAATGTCTCCGTCATCAATTTACATGTTATAAAAGCCCGCACAATTTAAGCATTGTTAAGAGGCTTGGCGGGCGTATTGTGTTTATTTATTTACTTTAGCCAACCGATTTTTTCACCGGCTTTAATCCGTCGTTCTGCTTCTGCTCTAGACCCAGGATAACGTGTAGCCCAACCAATAATCAATGCAAACGTGATAGCCATATAAATTGTAGCTTTTACGTTTGCGACAGTAATGAAAAATACCACAAGGGAAGAAGTCATGACTACTACCATAAGATATTTTGCTGCTGTTGGGTATACTCGATATGTTGACCAGTTTTTAATGAACGGGCCAAATTTTGGATGATTCATAATCCATGCATGGAATCTTGGACTTGATTTTGCGAAGCAGAATGTTGCACCAAGAATTGGAGTACTCCAAGGCAAGCCAGGAATTAACACTCCAAGATAAGCTACACCTACAAGAAGAACTCCTAGTGTGAGCCAAAATGCCTTTTTAATTTTATTCATTCTATATTTCCTTTAACTTCATTTTAAAACTTCTTTTAAAGCTTCGACCAGCTGTATCATCATCACATCATCGTGATAAGGAGTTGGTGCAATTCTTAATCTTTCAGTACCAGCAACAACAGTTGGTGCATTAATAGACTGTACATAAATTCCAAACTCGTTTATAAGACGGTCACTTGCTTCTTTACATTTGAAAGCATTGTTAACCATTACTGGCACAATGTGTGTACACGAATTTGGATGAACTGGTATGTTAGCTTCAGCAAGCATTGTTTTTAATTTTAATGTTCTTTCTTGCTGATGATCTCTTAGTTGAGGATGGTCACGGAGATATCTAATACTTGCAAGGGCTCCAGCACAAATGACTGGGCTTGTTGATGTCGTAAATATGAACCCACTAGCAACACACCTAATAGCGTCAACGATATTAGTGTTACCGACCACATAGCCGCCTTGTACCCCAAATGCTTTTCCGAGTGTTCCATTGATAATATCAACCCTATCTGTTAAACCCAACTTTTGGCAATAACCAGCACCGTTTTCTCCATACAAACCAACCGCATGGACTTCATCAATATAGGTCATTGCGTTGTATTTATCTGCGAGATCAAAGATGGTTTCCATAGGACTGATATCACCGTCCATAGAATACACAGACTCAAATACAATACAAGGAACTTTACCAGACATTTGGCAAGTTTGCAATGCTAGTTCCAGTTCATCCATATCATTGTGTGTAAAGATCATTTTATCAGCGCGAGAGTGGGACATTCCAACGATAAGCGATGCATGGTTTTTACTATCAGAAATAAAACAAATATCTGGAATGATTTTACTTAGCGCAATAAGAGCCCATTCGTTAGCAACATAAGCACTTGTAAAAAGTAATGCAGATGGTTTAGAATGTAGACTTGCAAGCTCTCGTTCTAGTGTTACGTGGTATTGAGATGTGCCACCAATATTACGAGTACCACCAGAGCCAGAGCCTGATTGATCTAGCGCTGTATGCATTGCGCTAATTACATATTCATTTTGACCCATACCAAGGTAATCATTTGAACACCAGTTTACAATGTTTTTCGGTGCGTATTTTCCGTACCAAATAGCTTCAGGAAAGGCTCCACGTTCACGTAGAATGTCGTTGAATACTCTGTACCTTCCGTCTTCTTTGAAGTCTGTAATTGTTTTATCGAAGTAATCGTTGTATATCATAGTGAGAATCCAGTGAATGTGTCTTTATCGACATCTTGCTTTGTGCCTCCTTGAACGTAGGAAGTAATTTCTGTTTCTTGTGGAGCAACTTGTACTTCAGCTCCAGAGATCCACTTTTGTGTCCACGGTAGAGGATTGTTTTTAATGCTGTATGGTGACACCAGCTTAACATTAGTCATACGACGTGTTGCGATAAACTCAATGTACTGGTGTAGCAATTCTGCGTTTAGTCCAATCATTGAACCATCTTTAAACAAGTAGTTTGCCCATTCTTTTTCTTGATCAACCGCATCAACAAACATTTGAGTACATTCGTCACGTGTTTCTTCTTCGATCTTTACGAAGTCTTTATCTTCTTGCTTGAGCAACTTAAGCATCATTTGAGTAGAAGCAAGGTGAAGGTTTTCATCACGCGCAATTAGCTTAATGATTTTAGCATTACCTTCCATCTTCTTCAATTCAGCGAATGCCCAAGAGCAAGCGAACGAGACATAAAAGCGAACACCTTCAAGAATATTAACACTCATCAACGTAAGATACAATAGTTTCTTCAATTGGTATAGATCAACTACAACTTTCTTACCATTAACTGTATGCGTACCAACACCCAAAAGGTTATAATAACCAGCCATCTCGATAAGATCATCGTAGTAACCTGAGATAGAATCAGCACAATCTACAATCTCTTTAACATTCAACATTTCATCAAAGATCTTAGATGGATTAGAATAGATATTGCGAATGATGTGAGTGTATGAACGACTATGAATTGTTTCAGAGAACGTCCAAGTAATGATCCAGTTCTCAAGCTCAGGCAATGAAACAATAGAACCAAATGCTTCAGCTGGAGCACGACCTTGTACACTATCTAGCAGAATCTGCCGCTTCAAGTTAGAAGTAAAAATATGTTGTTCATGATCTGTTAAGCTTTTAAAGTCTTTAGCATCTTGGTAGATGTCAACTTCTTCTGGACGCCAGAAGAAGCCTAGTTGTTTATCAGTCAGTTGATCAAACTGCTTGTACTTTAGTGTATCATAACGCTGGATGGTTGGCCCTCCAGTTGGATCCAAGAAGGAAGCAACTGAAGTGTGGTCAACACGGTTATTTACATCGAAAACGCTCATCTAAATTTTCCTTTGAATTCTTTTTCTTGTATTATAATATCATCATTTAGCTGAACTGTCAACATTAAATTGTGCAGGATTCGCAATCTTCTTCATCTAATTCGCCCTGAGGCAAGTCAGTCATTTTGTCTGTATCAAGTTCACCTTGACCATCGAAAGTGTTGAAGTAGTAAAGTTGTTTGCCACCGTATTTGTAGAACATTAACAAGTGCTGTAGAAGAACACTCATTGGAATCTTTTCATCTTCAAAGAATACTGGATTGTAACTTGTATTAACTGATATACCTTGATCGATATATTTCTGCAATACGGCCATAATCTTTAAGTAACCTTCAGGAGACTTTTGATCCCATAGTAAATCATATTTATTCTTTAATCTCCGATACTCTGGAACTACTTGCTTAAGAACACCATGTTTTGATTGCTTAATAGATATGAGTGAACGAGGTGGTTCAATACCATTAGTAGCGTTTGCAATTTGTGCAGATGTTTCACTTGGCATAAGAGCCATAAGAGTAGAGTTACGAATACCGGTAGCTTTCAATTGCTTACGTAAACCTTTCCAGTCTTGACGTTCTTTGTGCTTAACCAATTCATCAAGATCTTTCTTGTATGTTTGGTTAGGAGTAATGCCTTGGCCGTATTTAGTTTCGCCAATACCAGAGATGTTACCTTGTTCAACAGCAAGATCTGCTGAAGCTTTAATCAAGTAGTAAGACCATGCTTCTGCCCACTCATCAACTAACTCTAAACCTTCTTTAGTAATATCCTGATAGCTTAAATCATTCTTTGCCATCCAATATGCAAAGTTGATAATACCAACACCAAGAGGCCGACGCTTTTCTGTAGAAAGCTGAGCTGCTAATACTGGATAGTTTTGATAGTCAAGCAAAGCATCTAGCCCACGAACTGCAAGCCTACAAGCCTTTTCAAAGTCTTCGAGGTTTTTAATGTTACCCCAGTTAATAGCTGAAAGAGTACAAAGACTAATTTCACCTTCTGGATCATTAATATCATTCAAAGGCTTAGTTGGCAATGTAATTTCTGCGCATAAGTTACTTTGGCGAATAGGAGCAAGATCTGGTAGGAATGAACCATGCTCGTTTGCGTTATCAACGTTCTGCAAATAGATACGACCAGTATTTTTACGTTCTTCCATAAAGGAGCTAAACAACTGAGATGCAAGAATAGTCTTTTTACGAAGCCGTGTATTGCGCTCAGCAGTTTCATACAATTCACGGAACTTGTCTTGATCTGCATAGAATGCGTCGTATAATCCTGGAACATCGCTTGGTGAGAACAATGTAATATTGCCACCAATAATTAGACGTTCATACATCAACTTATTAAACTGTACACCGTAATCCATATGGCGAACTCTGTTATCTTCTGTACCTTTGTTATTTTTCAATACAAGAAGATCTTCTGCTTCAAAGTGCCAGATAGGATAATAGATTGTTCCAGCGCCACCACGTACACCACCTTGTGAACACGATTTAATAGCTGTTTGGAAGTGCTTATAAAAAGGAATAACACCAGTGTGATAAGCATCACCTTTACGGATAGGAGTACCAACTGCACGAATTGATCCTGCACCAATACCAATACCAGCTTTTTGGCTTACGTATTTTACAACGGCAGATGCAGTAGCACTAATGCTGTCGAGAGAATCGCCAGTTTCAATAAGAACACAGCTACTGAATTGACGTTGAGGCGTACGAACACCGGCCATAACAGGAGTTGGCAAGCTAATGTCGTGTAGAGAAATAGCATCGTAATAATCCTTTACATACTGCAGTCTAGTTTCTACTGGATAGTTATGAAACAGTGTAGCTGCAATAAGAATATAACACATCTGAGGTGTTTCAAAGATCTCACCACTAACTCGGTTTTGAACCAGATACTTACCACGCAGTTGTTCCATAGCTACATAAGTTAAGTGTTCATCTCGATCATGCTTAATAAAGCCGTTGATCTTGTCCCATTCAGTAGCATCGTAATGGTTAACAAGTTCAGGATCATAAAAGCCCTTTGCAGTATTCTTAACTACTAAATCATGTACATGACATGGTTCGTAGCCATCATATACTTCTTTGCGTAGTGCGTAATTAATTAGACGGCCACCAACAAATTGATAATTGGGTGTGTCTTCATTAATAAGATCTGCAGCAGCTTTGATTAGTGTTTCTTGAATTTCAGAAGTCTGCATTCCATTATAAAACTGGATCTGACTTTGGATTTCAATTTCACTTGGACTCACACCAGTAATGCCTTCACACGCATGAAAAACAACCTTATGAAGTTTTTCAACGTTCAATGGCTCTTTTAAACCATCGCGTTTTGTTACTTGTATCATACTCATTCCTTTATTCTCTTCCTATATCTGGTAATGTATTTATATTGACATCTTAGCCTTTATTGTATCATGATGCAAGTAATTTGTCAACATAAACATTTTTACCGTATTAATATCGTATTCACCACCAGCTGGCAACAATTGAAATAAAGCATCAATGTCCAAGGTTGGTAATGGATATTCAGTACGTTCTAATTGCTCGTTTACCTGATCAAAATGGTTCAAGTAAATATGAGCATCTCCAATAGTATGCACCAATTCACCAACATCTAGTCCACACTCACGTGCTATAATGTGTGTTAGAAGGGCGTAGGAGGCTATATTAAATGGGACACCTAGAAATACATCCGCACTTCTTTGGTACATCTGGCAGCTTAGTTTGCCCTGATATACGCGAAACTGAGCCATTACGTGACAAGGTGGTAAGGCCATGTCGTCGATTTCCGTTGGATTCCAAGCACTTAGGATGATACGACGGCTATCTGGATTATCGTTAATTTGATCAATAACAGTTTGAATTTGATCATGGCGTTGGTTATTAAAGTTGCGCCATTGTGCACCATATACTGGTCCGAGTTCTTTAACTAAATCAGTGTTATTGTATCCTAAAGCTTTGCCTTGAGCGTCTGCGTTATCTGTCCAAATTGTTTTCTTCTCGATAATATCTTCGCGATGTTTTCCATAAGTTAACTCAGCGAGCCGACGTTCATCAGTGCTGCCTTCGAGGAACCATAACAACTCAGCAACGACTGATTTCCAAGCAAGCTTCTTAGTTGTTACTGCTGGGAAACCATCTTCAAGGTTAAACCGCATCTGATGTCCAAACACAGAACGTGTCCCAGTACCAGTACGATCATCTACATCAACTCCATCTTCCATAACTACTCTTAGTAGTCTACTATAATCATACATTGTTTTTGCTCCATTTTGTAATTGTTCCAAAGCTTTTTACTTCCCAAGATTTAGCATAGAATAGCTTTGTGATTGTATCCTGTGGCAGGAAAGTATCACATTCATAATCACCGCCTACATCGTTTAACCAAATTTCATCTATGTAAGGTATCATACTTTGTATTAGCTGTGCACCGCCAATGATCCAAACATTTTTTTGAGCTTTCATCTGGGGCAAAATTTTCAGCATACTTTTCATGTCGGCAACAACACATCCTTGAGCACCTTGAATATTTTGAGATGTTACAATTGCGTTAGTTCTATTAGGTAGTGGTTTAAATTTCAAACTTTCCCAAGTGCCACGACCCATCATAACAGTACAACCTGTTGTGCATTCTTTAAACCATTTTAAGTCTTCACTGTTTTTAGGCCAAGGCAGATCACCGTTTTTGCCTATTCCCCATTGTGAATCATGTGCTAATATAGCTCTGATCATGTTTTTCTCCATGCTTGGAATTTTAATTCTGCTTGCAAGCCCTTATAAGTATGATCTTCTATTAGCTTCTCAACATTTAAACCTGTAAGATGCATATCATTAATATCTTTGCCTGGAACATTCTCTGGCCATATACAAATCTTAAAGCCATTCTTAATTACTTTTTCCATACGCTTATGGATTTCTTTATTACGTGGCTCAGCATCGAATACGTATATAGCATTTTCATTTGCAGAGTTGCCATTGCCTTCAGCACCATTCATAGAGATAGCATTTTCAAGGAACATACTATCGAGAGCACCTTCAACTATATAATAAGGATGTTCGAGATTAACTTTATCTAAGCCAAATATCTTAGGTCTTTCAGCAAACATTATAGTTATATATCTGATTCCTTTAGGATTAAATCCACGTGCGGATACACCAAATATTTTGCCATCTTCATCAAGGAAAGGAATTACTAATCTTGGTTCATCTTTACCGATCTTCGCAGGATCAAATTTGTTTGGAATGATCTCGTTAATCCAAGTCATAAAGTGACGGGCATAGAACATACGATAATGATGTGCTGGTGGAATCTGTCGCGATGTAATGTATTTCTTTATGGGATGATCATGTTGAAGCTGACTAACTTTCTTCAGCTTTTTAAGAGGATCCTTATTAAACACTGGAGCTTTTGTTTTGAATTGCTCTGCGTCAGGCTCTTTTTTCTTAGTATCTTTGATAGAGTTATTTGCACGATCAACAAACTTCTCAGCTATGTAGTCATTGTACAGCAAGGGATCGACAGTCTTAAGAAAGAAGTTGAAGCCTTGGCTAGCACCACAGTTATGGCAATAATATGAGAACTTATTGTCGCGTTCTAGCAGCCACCCACGAGCCTTAGAACGCGACTTCTGAGAATCACCACAAATAGGGCAACGGAAGTTGATTTTATAAGGATTAGTGTGTGTTATTTTGAATCGTTCAAGACGGCCAGAAAGCATCTGAGCGTATTGAATATCGATAAATTCTGCCATAATATAAATCCACAATGAGGTAGTAGTACATAATATAGATTATACACTAAAAACCGACTGATGTCAACTAAAAAATGTATAATCTACATATGTTTTCTTAGATCTATAATACACCAATTATCGGCTGGTGTCAACTAAAAAGGCCAGGCCAATTCAGTTTTGCGAGAAGAAGCATCAAAGCCGCACCAGCACCCATGATGTAGTAACGCCAATTCTCAAGAGCGTTGATCTTCTTAGTAGTTTCGTTCATCCTAGCATGCAAAGCTTTTTCCATAATGTCAATATGGTCTGTAATCTCTTTTGTTGCTTTAATTCTTTTATCAGCATTGTGATCTGCCAATCTCTGGTGATCTTCTCTAGCTGATCTACGATATTCTTCTAGTCTATCACTCATAACATTTAGAGCAAGCAAGTCTGTTCTACGATGATCATCACACATCTTTTCTACATCATCGAGTTTTTGTTTTGTATGTTCAAGTATCTCATTGCGTACTGCAACGTCTTTAGTTAGCTCACCCATCATATCAATAGTTGTCTCTACACGACCAAAAAATTTATTCATGTTAGCAATATCTTTTTTAATCAATGCAATATCTGTATCTATGTTAGTAGCCATTTATTTTTATTCCAATTTATGGTGTTCTATTAATAAAAAATGCCGGCTATTAGCCAGCAGTTAGAATCATGATTAATTGTCAATGGTATTTATATTACTACTGCTCCCATTGGGCCTCATATATTGCAATTATTTTCGTTTGTTGCGCAATAAAAGCTCTGATGTCACTTATGTTTAATGCTAAATTTTCATAACCGTCTTTGGTTATAGCAAACAGCACTGTATCGTCCTTAAGCTCTGCAAAGACTTCATCTATGTTTTCTGGGGTAATAATTATGAACTCAAACTTACGCAACGCCAACTGGTCTGGTTTAGAGACAATCGGTGCAGGTGGAGTAACATATTCAGTCTGTGTTATTACTTTCGCTGGTGGTGCTATTGGATTCGACGAGCACGCCGCTAGTGATAAGATCATCATAAATCCAAGGGCATTCACTATTAAATGCTTTGCCATTTTTAGCAGTCCTCTCTTGTTCTGTCAATGTAGAGCCTGATTGAAGCTCGAAACAACGCATTGTTTTTCTAGTAGCGCCGTTAATTACTCTTTCAACTAAAGCAGGCTTTGCTGCAGCTAGTGCACCTAGATCATGTTTGCCTAACCGGTTTGCGAGCTGATTTTTTTGTTCACGAATAGTATTAAAGCTACTTTGAAGCTCAGCGAATTGTTCGCGCTGTTGCTCGAAGTTTGCTTCCATACGAGCAATAGTATCAATATTTGTTTGATTAGCTTGCTCTATAGTTTCAACGTTAGCAGTTAATTGCGCGTTGTAAGCAGTTAATTCCATGATAGTAGCTTGAGTGGACTTGTAATACAAAGCTCCGCCCCCAGCTACTACCATAAGAATCATTCCGACATATATAAATGAGGGCATAATAAGATTAAAACGACTAAGTCGTCTTATTTACCTTTCTTCAAAAAGGCAGGCTTATCATCTTCGTCATCATCTTCATCTTCGTCATCTTCTTCATCTTCGTCTGCATCTTTTACGTCATCTTCATCTTCATCTTC
>TARA_B110000259_G_scaffold188463_1_pt1 | contig 10691 bp, 10 predicted proteins | sample TARA_B110000259 | Tara Oceans TARA_B110000259 (sample SAMEA4397649) | marine metagenome | biome: Polar Biome; feature: [SRF] surface water layer (ENVO:00010504); material: water (ENVO:00002006), including particulate matter (ENVO:01000060) such as... | depth 5 m | reverse complement strand
GGATAGCGATTATAGTTTCTGTGATAAATTCTTGGCTTATGGAGTGAGCAAGTTGTTTAACAAAAAAAAATTTTCAAATGATAATAAGATATTAAACACTGGTAGCTTCAAGACTAATTTTTTACAAAGTGAATTAAAAAACATTAACGATTATAAGCTAAGAGATAATTTGTTATATATACCCATTTCATCTTCATTTCTTATAAAGCCTTTTTATGGATCAATGGAATTTAGTCATTATAAAAAGCAGACTCAGATATGCGCAAATCTTAATAAGATTTCTAGCTATAAAAAATATATTAAAATTATCTCTAGATCACTTATATTTGAAAGAATAATAGACCAGCTTAGTTTAGAACATAATCCAATCAATTTTGATTTAAAAAATTATAAAAATTTCCATATAAAATCAGATTCGATATCAAATGTAATAAAAAGTTTAAAACCTAAAATTATCGTTTGCGATAGTTTAAGCACCCCAATATACGAACTACTTCTCACAAGTTCAGAAATAATTCTTTTTTTGGATAAGGAAAACTTACCTAAGAGAGACGTAATTTCTTCACTTTCAAAGAGAGTTTATATAATAAAAAACTTAAATGAGATGAAAATAACAATTGATAAAATAAAAAAAGGAAATGTTTCAAAAGCAGAAAACAAAGAATTTATTAAAAAATTTTATTTAAAAAAACATATGGATGAAACAATATTAAATTATATTAATTGAATTTTTTTTAAGATAATTTAAGAGTACAATATACTGAAATGAAATATATTTTATTATTACTGAGTATAATTTTTTTAATGGAATCTAACGCATATGCATACCTAGATCCTGCAACAGGAAGTTTAATATTACAATACTTGATAGCTGGTATAGCTGCAGTTGCTTCTACTGCTACTTTTTTTTGGCAAAAATTAAGCGATTTTTTTGTAAAAAAAATTATGAGAAAAAAATTACAAGAAGATTCATCGGATAAAAATTTGAAAAAAAACAGTAATAAGTGATCCTTGATTAAAATCTTAAAAGATATTTATAATTTTTTACGTTTAAAAAAAAATGAAAAAAAGTTTAAATTAGGTTTTTTTTCTGAAAGTAGTTTTATTTATGAATATTTAGAACCATACATATTAAATAAAATTAAAAAACAAAAAATATTAATTTTAAGTTTTGATGAATTAGACAAGCAATATCTTGACAAAGAAAATGTATTTATATTTAAGACTAAAATCTTTCAAGAATTAGCTTTCCTTACTCTAAAACTAAAATATCTTTATTCGTCTACACCAGATCTTAATTTTACGATTTTTAAAAAATCGAAATTTTCAAATTGTAAATATATTTACCTGAGCCACACACCGGTAAGTATGACTTTAATTTATAAAAAAAATTCTTTTGACTATTTTGATGCTGTCCAAGTTACGAATGAATACCAGTACAGAGAGATGAAAGAAATAATAAAAAAAAATAACTTAAAAACAAAAGTATTTAAATCTAGGTATCTTTTTATTAACAAACAAAAAAAAAAAATTTCGTCGAAAAATTTTGAATGGGATTTAATAGTTGCCCCATCGTGGAATAGTAGTTTTTACAAAACTAAATGTCACATTTTATTAAACAAGCTATTAAAAGAAAAAAATTTAAGTTTTAAATTAAGACCACATCCTATGTCTTATATAAAAGGTGAAATTACAAAAAAAGAACTAGTAAATTTAAGTATTAATATCGATGATGATCCTATTATTGATTTTAAAAAATATAATTTTTTAATATCTGACTGGTCTGGTATTTTTATAGAATATTCATTAATTTTTAAAAAAAAAGCCTTTTTAATAAATACCCCTAAAAAAATGGTAAATAAAAATTATGATGAATTTAAAAACAAACCGATAGAAATTACTTTAAGAAATACTCTAGCTAAAAGTTATGATATTTCTACAATTTCAGAAATGATAGAAGAGATTAATGGTTTAAAAAAATTATCTAATGTTAGTTCAGATAGTAGATTTCATGAAATATTAAAAAAAATGTTTTATTAATTCTAAATTATAATTACAAAATAGATTGTTTATTTAAAGTCTTTGATATTTTTTCTGACATATAGTATTTTGAAATACTTAAATCATTATAAATTCTTTTTCTTATATAGGTGCCGTTAATTAATTTTTTTACAGTTTTGTTACAGCTAGAACATTTATAATTTATTATATTTTTACAAGTCATGCACAAAAATGGTTCTTTAAATTTAATAATTTTTATTTTTAATTTTTTTTCAAATTTTACACAGATTTTTTGTGACTCATATTTTCCATAATATTTTTTTACACCTGCATGATCTCGTCCTACCAAGAAATGTGAGCAGCCATAATTTCTCCTAACTAAAGCATGTAGTAGCGCTTCTCTAGGCCCAGCATACCTGGGATAAGAGTTGAATAAAGCAAAGAATATATTTTTATTTTTATAAATTTCTTTTATTAACTTCTTATTAGTTTCAATAATAATTTTTTCTTTAAATTCTCCTTTTTTGAATTGCCCTATTATTGGCTGGATTAATAAACCATCACATTTTTCTAGCCCATGCGCGTGTATCCACTCATGGCCACGGTGAGGTACATTTCTAGTATGAAAAGCTGCAATAGTCTTTAGTCCACTTTTCAGAATCCTATTTTTAAAATTTTCTGGATACGTATAGTTAATATTTTTCATTATTTTTTTATTAAAATTAGTTATTGAACAATCTAAAAAATATTCTCCGGATTTTAAAAATTCTTTTAAACCTGGATGTTTTTTGTCGTTAGTATTAAAAATTTTTTTCCCAAATTTATACTTGTTGACTTTAAAAAATGATTTTATTTTAAGATTACAAATGATCTTACCATTGTGGATTGCCGTAATTTCTTTTGAGTTTTTAATTTTAGTATAATTTTTTTTCGATACACTTAAATATATAGGGTATGGAAAAAATAGTTTTTTTTTTATTTCGTAGTTTTTTATTATTGAAAGAAACTCGTTCTTTGATACAAATTTGTTCAAGGGATAATAGCATTTAAAATGAATATTAATTATATCAAGTAAATTTGCGTAATTAATTTCTAGGTTCATTTTAAATTATTATACATCTTTAAAATAAATAATTTAAGTTTTTTGAAGAAAAATTTTGTATATAATAAGTTTTTACTATAAAATAAATTTTTTCAAATGAAATTTTCATATGTTGCTATTGGTGGTGGAATAACTGGTGTTGAAACTACAATAGAATTAGTTCGTAGCATTCTTAAAGAATATAAAAAAAATGCTTTAAAGCAAAAATTGTCAATTGCTATCATTGACAAAAATTCAGAGAATATACCAGGTGGAATCGCTTACGGATTTAAAATGTCAAAATATGGTTATTTTAATAATCCAATTCGACTATCTCCTAAAAATTTTCAAGATTGGATATCAGATATTAAAATAAAAAATAAAATCATCAGTTACCTCAAAACAAACGGAGGTCATACTGGTTACAATTGGATAAAAAAGAATAAAAAAACTTTATTTTCAAAAAATAAAAAAAATCTAGAGGAACTATACGTACCTAGAGCCATCTCTAACGCTTGGATGGAAGAAAAGTTAGTTTCTTTATTAAATCAAATAAAGAAACAAAAATTATTCTGTGAGATAAAATTTTTTAAAGGTGAAGCGATCAATATTCAAGTAGAAAAAAACGGTATTAAAAATATTGTATTTAAAAATAATATTTGTAAAGAATTAAACTACAATATTAAAAAAAATTCTTTTAAAAAAATGAATTTTTCTGAAGGAAAAAAAATTAAATCAATTAAGACCCATATTTTAAGTATTGGAATTGGTTTGCCGCCCCCAAAGCAATTAGCTGATAAAAATGCTCAGAAGAATCAAAATTATATATGGGATTTTTATACTGAAGGATCTACGTCAAAGTTAATTAATTTAATTTCTTCATTTCCGCCCAAAAAAAAAATACTAGTTTATTTTATAGGTTACAAAGCTGGTTTACTTGAGGCTTTACCAGAGTTAGAGCAAGTTATTAAAAAAAAAAGATTAAATATAAAATTAATTTGTTCATCCAAGAATTTAGTAAGCATTCAAAAAGCACAAATATCGCAAAATAAGAATAAATATAAACTATTTTTTTTAAATCAAAAAAAATTAAAAAATATTAAAAAAGCAAAACAAATTGTAGAGTTTCTTGATGAAGAGTTTAATTTAGCAGTCAAAAAAGGTTTTAATAAGTACGATGTATGGTCTTTAATACTTAAAAAAAACATTCTTCATAAATGTTTAGTAAATCTTGATAAAAAACAAAAAGGTATTTATAATTCAATTTATCACAACAAAATTAGGAATCTCACAAGATTCACATATCCAGAAACAATTCTTGCACGAGAAAATTTATCTAGGAAAAATATACTCATATCTAACAGAGAGAATGTAAAAAAAGTTGAATATAAAAGTAAAAAATTGTTAGTTAAAACTGTAAATAATTTAAATATTAAAAAAAATTATCTATGTGAAATCGTTGTTAATGTGTCTGGACCACTTAACGTAGAAAGTCTAGAAAGAGAAATCCCATTAGTCAATAATTTAAAAATTAATGGAGCAAAGGTTAATTCCGGGGGGTTTATTGTGAATAATCATTTCGAAATCAAGGGGTTAAAGAATATTTTTACCTCTGGTATTTTAGCTAGAGGATTTAACCCAGAAAGAAAAACAATTTTTAGCGCAATTTTAAAAAATTCACTTTTAGTTGGAAAAAATATAGCAAAAGTGTTAATAAAACGGAAAAAATTTTAAAATGAATTCATCCGTTTCAGACGTACTATCTTGGGAGGAATTTTATAAATTCTCCAAAAAAAGAAAAGAGTACCCACCGAAACAAATAGATCTTTTTAATCGTTTAATAGGACATACAAAAAATTTCTTTTTAATTTCAGCATATGGCGCTTTTAGTCCAGGTTACGTGATGCTTATAACTAAGGAACTGATGCCATCAATGAGCATGGTTAAGGACAGTAATTTAGAGGAGTTAAAATGGTTAATTTCAAAAACAAAAAAAGCTATAGAAGAAACCTACAGTAGGGATGTTGTCTATTTTGAACACGGTATGTGTGCATGTGTTGGTGGTTTAGATAGAGCACATTTACACTTCATGAGTGTTAAAAAAAACACTGATAAAGATTCTTATAAAAAAATTATAAATAAAGTTTTACACAAAAGAAGAGCAGGGATATCAGCTATTGAAATCAAGGGTCATAAGCTAGATAATATTCATGACATAACACATATTATGGATAGCCCCAGTAAAGATGAATACAAGATACATGGCAAGCAACTAAAATATAATGATATTATTTCAGATATTGAAATAGATAATTGGCCAGTTTCTACAAGAAAACACACCCGAAAAGGAGGTCATTATGTTTTTTTCAATACTGGAGATAAAAAATCATCTTTTTTAACAGATAAAAACTTTCAAACTCAGCTAGGAAGACAAATTGTTTTTGAATTAGAATTAGAATCTAATGGTAAAATGATAAAATTTAATGAAAATGAAATAAATAAAAATAGTTACTCAAATATTTGGAAATGGCAAGAGTTTCCATTTAAAGACAATATGTTAAATACAATGGAAAATCTCATACCCTCGCTATTAAAGTTACAAGAAAGTGAAAATAAATTTAGCTTTAAAACTTTTATAAAAGATGAATAAATTTTACTAAATAATGCCTGAAAAAAATTATTTAAATAAAAATTTCTTAGCAATTTCACTCATTAGTTTATTTATACCTGGATCATGGTTTACAGCTACTAGATCTGATGTGGATCTATTTGTGATCAAAGTTCTTCTTTTTCTTACTATATTAGTGTTCTTATTTTCACTCGTTTTATCATCAATACTAAAAAAATTTCTAAAAGAAGATTTTTTTAACATTCTATCATCGGTATTAATTTTCATATTTATATTTTTTAGCTTTAATCACGTACTTTATTTAATTAAAAATATTTTAAAAAATAATTTATTAGAGCAACAAACTGAGATAAGTATAATTAGCACTTTGATGATTGGATTTATATTTTTTTTTCTTTCGTTAAAAAAAAATAAATTTATTTTAAGATTTGTAACTGTTCTGTTCCCTTTATTGTTGATTATTAATATTATTAATTCTTTTATATCTATAAAATCAGATCTACCATCAGAAAACTTAATTGTATCTAAAACTAAATATTTAGATATTGCTAAAATTAAAAATACAAAAAAAAAAAACAATAAAAATATTTACTATGTATCTTTAGATGGAGCCGTAACATTAGATTTCTTTAACAATAAAGTTAGTTCAATTGATTTAAAAAAAATCAACAATCAATTAAAAAAAAATAATTTTAAAGTAGTGCCAAATATCAAGTCAGACTATTTTCGACAATTGACTGACCTAGATTCCCTTGCAATATCTGAAATTTTTAACTTAGGAAAGTTTAAAAGTGCCAAAAATATTTACGAAGTAAGTAATTTTTTACCTGCCATAAATAATAAAAATTTTTTTCTTAAAAAATGTAAAATTTATATGTGTGATGTTAATGGAAAAAAATTAAATTTAACCGACTATAACCCAAGAAATTTTATATCCTCAGCAGCTACATTTCCAACAATATTAAGAAATTTTGAGACAACATCACTAGGCATTACTTTAGAAAAAATAGATTATAATTTTTTTTGGGTTGGTTCACTAAATTCAAATTGTATATATTTTAACAGCAATATTTGCTTAGGCAAAAAGAAAAGTTTAGTTGCTAAAGCAAGAAACTTTTTTAATTTTAATGATATGTATAAATCTAATTATGTTTTAAGAAACTATTTACATTCAACACCATTAATTAAAGTTAACTATAAGTTAAATGAAATGGGATTTCGATTAAACAAAAATTTAAAAAATGCTCAACACCAAGCAGACAGCATTAAAAGATTTACAGATAACGCAGAACTTAAGAAAAAAAATTCCTTCACGTTCATTCATTTTGGACTACCTAAAATAAATTTTATAAACAACAATGTACCTGTTGTATTTAATAGAGACTGCTCAATTAGAAAAATAAATAAAAAAATAAATTTTTTTGAGCTAGGAAGCGAAAAACTTCATTATTTTAATGTAGATAATTTTAATGAATTTTATAAATCAAATTATCTTTGTATGTTAAAAAGAGTTATCGAATTTACCAATTTTATAAACAAGCACGACTCAGAGGCTCAAGTTATCATACAGGCGGGACATAATGTTCCAATTTTTGAAAATGAAACTAAAAGAAATGAATATCACTTATTAACAATTGCTAAAATAAATAAAAACTGCGAAGACAACCTAAAAGATATTCAAAATCACATTGATGCAGTTAAGCTTTTAATTTCATGTTCATTAAAATAAGATATTTGGACTGTTAAAACACTTTACAGTTCAATACTTGAACATTATACTGTTCAAATATTGAACATTTAATGACTATTACAAAATTTGGAAAAAAATCTGGTGATGTTTTAAGTATAAAAAAAAATTTTTATACGGATAATGATTTTCTTTTATCAAAACAAAAAAAAATATCAAAAATTTATTCTAGGCAACCACACAGAAAAAAATGTAAAGCTTGTGATAGAGCACTTACAGGAAGCACCTTTAAAAATCACAATATTGTTTACATTGAATGTAAGTATTGCAGCCATATAAATGGCAAATATAAAGATACACAAAAATTTAGTGACACAATTTATAAATCTAGTAAAATTAATTATTCTAAAAATTATGAATCCTTAAATTTAAAAAGTTTTCAATTAAGACAACAAAAGATATATGATCCAAAAGCACTTTTTTTAAAACAAAATTTAAATAAATGGAAAAAAATTAAAGTTTTAGATTTTGGATGTGGTTCAGGGTATTTTATTTCTTCTTTGATTGATGCTGGTTTTCAAAATGTTGAGGGTTTAGAAGTTTCCTCAGATCAAATAAACTATGGAAAAAGAATATTTAAATCATTAAATAAAAAAACAGATCATTTAAAATTTATTGAAACAAATGAAGTTTTAGGTGTCATTAAAAAAACAGATGCAAATTGCATCTCTTTAATTGGAGTTCTAGAGCATCTTGTAAATTTAAAAGAATTTCTAAATGCAATTAAATTAAATAAAAAAATACAATATATATTTTTATGCGTTCCCATGTTTTCATTATCTTCAATTGTAGAAAACAATTTTCCAGATATTTTTAATAGACATCTTGGAGGTGGTCATACACATTTATTTACTGAAAAATCACTAAAAAAAGTTATGAATAAAATAAATTTCCATGAAGTTTCTTCATGGTGGTTTGGTAGTGATTTTTCAGATTTACTAAGATCATTAATAGTCAAAGCACAAAAAAAAAATGAAAAATTACTTGTTAACAAATTAACAAAATTACAAAAAGAGATAGATAGTTTGCAAATTGTTTTAGATAAACAAAAGCTATCTTCGCAGGTACATATGATTTTAAAAAAAAAGTAAATGGATACAAGTAAAAGAATACTAATTGTCGGTGCGACTGGTTTTATTGGATATCACTTAGCTAGATTTTGTAAAAAAAAAAAATGGAAAGTAACTAGTTTTTCTAAAAATAATCCTAAAAAAATAAGAAAATTAAAAAACGTTAAATATTTTAAGGGTGATATTTGTAAAAAAAAAAGTTTAAGCAAACTAAGAGATAACTATGATTATGTTGTAAATCTTGGAGGTTATGTAGATCATGCCAATAAAATTAAAACATACAATAGTCATTACTTAGGTTGTAAAAATTTATGTGATTATTTTTTAAAAAAAAATATAAAATCTTTTGTTCAGATGGGAAGTGGAGAAGAATATGGAAAAATAAAATCTCCACATAAAGAAATTTACAACTGTTCTCCAAGAGCAACATATAGTAAGGCAAAATGTTTATCTTCAAAATATTTAATATATCTATATAAAAAATATAATTTTCCTTCTACTGTACTGAGGCTGTATCAAGCTTATGGTAGTAAACAAGATTTTAACAGGTTAATACCGATAATAATAAAATCGTGTATTTTAGGAAAAAAATTCCCTTGCTCAGAAGGAAAACAATATAGAGATTTTGTGCACGTTAATGATGTTGTCGACGCAATTGTAAAAGCAATAGAAAGTAAAGATTCTAAAGGTCAAATTTTGAATTTAGGATCAGGAAAACCAATAAATATTAAAAAATTAATAATATTAATTAAAAATAAGATCGGAAGTGGTGAACCGTTGTTTGGCAGAATTAAACTACGTACCGAAGAGAATATTAAAGTTTATCCTGAAATTAAAAAAATTAAAAAAATTCTTAATTGGCTTCCAAAAGTAAACTTTAATGTAGGCTTAAATAATACAATCAAAGATTATAAAAATTTTTTTTATAAAACTTAAGTATTTTCAAATATGAAAAATAAAAATACACCTTTAATCAGCGTGATTATGAATTGCTATAATGGAGAAAAGTACCTTCAAAAAAGTGTTCGTAGTGTGTTAAATCAAAGCTATTCAAAATGGGAAATAATTTTTTGGGACAATAAATCTACAGATCAAAGTCGAGAAATTATTTTAAGATTTAAAGATAAAAGAATTAAATACTTTAAGACAAAAAAATTCACAACACTTTACCATGCAAGAAATTTAGCTATTACAAAAGCAAAAGGAAAATTTATTACTTTTTTAGATGTAGATGACTGGTGGTTTAAAAACAAACTTGAAACCCAAGTTTATTTTTTAAAAAAAAACCCCAACACAGATGTTCTTTATTCAAATGTTTCTATATTTAATCAAAAAAATAATACTTACAAAATATTATCAAAAAAAACTTTAGAAAGTGGTAAAATAACACAAAGTCTTATCGATAACTCCAGAATGTCAATATTAAGTGTAATCTTAAAAAGTGAAATTTTTAAAAAAATAAAATTCGATAAAAGATACACAATAATCGGAGACCTCGATTTTTTTGTAAGATTGAGTTTAACAAAACATATAAGCTCTATTCAGCAATCTTTAGCTTACTACAGAGTTCATGATTCAAATTTAACTTTAAAAAAAATTAATCTTCACATCAAAGAACTTAAAAATTGGACCAAGGAACAAGAAAAAAAGAAAATATTTAGTTTGTATAGTTTTTCAAGAGTTTATAAGTTAATAAATATCTTAAATGTAAAAACTAAAATTACAAAAGGAAAAAAAATAATCGCGTTAAAAGAAATTTTAACAAAGCCTTTTTATACTTTGAAATTTTTATTTTTATTATTTAAATTTAGATATGAAGCATAATCCAATAACAAGCTTAGTAATAAAAATAAATAAAGATTTAAAGATAGTGTTATTTTTTTTAAAACTTCAAGTATATGAATTTTTTAAGAAGTTTTTAGAAATAAGAAAAAATACAGATTGTGAAAAATTTAAATTGGGACCATAGCTCATTGGTAGAGCACTTCGTTGACATCGAAGGGGTGGCAAGTTCGATCCTTGCTGGTCCCACCAAAAATTGAAGATTTTGCTAAAGCCTAGATAAAATATAAAATTATTAAGCTTTACATAAATGTTCAAAAACATTATAAAATCACTGCCTGGTAATTATTGCGAAGGGGCCACACCCGATCCCATACCGAA
>TARA_B110000259_G_scaffold177112_1_pt1 | contig 10700 bp, 7 predicted proteins | sample TARA_B110000259 | Tara Oceans TARA_B110000259 (sample SAMEA4397649) | marine metagenome | biome: Polar Biome; feature: [SRF] surface water layer (ENVO:00010504); material: water (ENVO:00002006), including particulate matter (ENVO:01000060) such as... | depth 5 m | reverse complement strand
CCCCCCCAAGCCCCCCGCCACTGAACTTCACGTCCCCCGGTTTTAGTAGGTTGCGTATCCAGTTGTTTACACGCCCGGTACCTTCTTCCACGGACGTGTGGTCCCCGGGGAGGACCGCATCACGCGGATCGGTCCATGTCGACACCCCCGATTCCTTGTCGAAGTAATACGCGCGTCCGGAATCAAGATGCAGGTGCACCTGCCACTCCTTGCCGAGTTCGGTTCGGAACCTGCTTTGGAAGGTCGGGGGCTTGGCGGCGCGTGGGACCCCGGAAACAGCGCGTGTGAAACACAGCAACACGGAAAACACCAGCGCCGCCGAGGCGAGGCGCGGCGAGCGCATCGCGCGAAACAATGTGCGTCCTCCCAAAGCGGCACCCTTCTGGGCTGCATCGAGACCGTCCAGGTTTTGGCTCGTGATCGGGGGTTGTGTTCGGTGAAACATCCTTGCTGACCGGTTTGTTGTTCGTTTTATTTTGGGTCACGGTGTCCGGTCACCGGCGTTTCGGTTTGAAAAGGCGGCGTGATTCGACGTGCTTCGAAATCTGTGGCTGGTGCGCTTTTCAGGCGGTTTCGCGGTCGCGCTTCGTTGTTGCCTGCGGCGGTGTTCGTTTTAAGACACCGATGATGACGCGGTCGTTTCACTGCGACTCGCGCGCCCGTTCCGGTCACGCACCAGGCACGAAGGGTTGTGATCGTCCCGTGTTTCAGTCGCCTTCACGGTCCACGCGTCTGCACCACACGCGCGTCTCAACTCGTCCCGGCCAACTCGTCCGTCGCGGTTCGTCCAGCGCCGTCCATTGTTGGCGTTTTCCGCGCATTCATTCGCAGTCGTCGTCGCCGCGGCTTACCCCCGCCGCCGTACACGCCGGTCACGCGCGCGCTCGCGCTTTCGGTGTCTTGAAATGGCAAGAGAAACGACAAACGACGGCAAGAACTCGTCCGTGTGGAGCGTCGAGGAGGACGCGGAACTGGCGCGGTTACAGGTACGTGTTTGTTGCCGCCGCGTTACCCCTGTTTTTTCGCTGCAGTTGTTAGATGCGGAATGGTGGCAACCTTGCCGGGCGACCTTGCAGCGCGAATGGACGGTTATTTACCCCTCGCTGACCCCCGTAACCCTGCCCAAACCCTGAAACAGGAAATCTGCGGCAACCGCTGGGCCCTGGTTGCCGCGGAGCTCCCGGGGAAAACCGGCCAGCAGTGCGCGCAGCGGTGGCGGCACAAGGTCAACCCATCCATCAAAAAAGAAAAGTGGACCCCCGAAGAAGACGCGCAGGTACGACCAATGAAACCGCGCCTCACCGCCCCCGGCCGGACCACGGGACGCCGCACGTCGCGTGGACTTCCGTTTCCCAAACGTGTGTTCTTCACGACGACTACGCGAACACGCCCCTCGCGGACGGTCCACCGCCTCGACCACGCGAGCGCCCTCACCGCGCGCCGCCCACGCCACGCAATCACCGCCGCGAACGTGAACCAACAACGAAACACGTGACGTGGCGGAAACACGTGAATTTCTCCGGTCCACACGTGTCGTCGTTGAAAGGCGCCGCCGGTTGAAACACGTTTGGCGCGCCTTTCAGAAGAGCCTGTTTTTTATGGTTTTTTGCAGCAGCATGATTTTTTCCATCGAGACGCTTCCATTTTTTCTCTCCCCCCCTCCAAAGACTCCTTCTGACCTTTCCTTCCCTTTCCCTTCCCTTCCCCTTCCCTTTCCATTCCATCCCCCCTCCCCTCCCCAAAACAGCTGGCGCACCTGTACCTCGCCCACGGCCAGCGCTGGGCCGAGATCGCGCGGCATTTAGAGGGCCGGACGGACCAGCAGTGCATGGGGCGGTGGCGCCGGCACTTGGACCCGAGCGTGAAGAAGGACGCGTGGGCGGTTGGCGAGGACGAGACGTTGATGCGTCTGCACGACAGCCTCGGCCCGCGGTGGAGCAACATCAGCAAGATGCTTAATGGGCGGACGGCGCAGCAGTGCCGAGCGCGGTGGTTCCAGCTCAGCGCGGTGGAGGATGACGGCGCGCAATCGACGGAGGGGTCCGATTCCGAGACGGACGGCGCGACGGTGGTGGTGGTTACGACGCGCGACGACGACGTGTACAAACCGAGGGGAAAGTACGCGTCCGAAAACTTGTCCCCGTCCACGCCGTCCGTCACGGACGAACACGGCACGGTGACAATTTCTTTCGGAGCGAGTATGAAACCTGAAACGAGTCGGAAACGAAACGGGGTCGGGGCGGTGAGTGAAAAAGGCGCGTGGAACGTTGGGGTGAAGCGCGCGCGGAAAACGGTGACTAAGGACGCAGCCGGGGGGTCGGGGGACACGAACGAAAACTCGCCGGAAGATTTTTCAGGACACGGCCAGGGATCGGGGCTTGACATGCTCGCCATGCTGTACTCCGCGGCGGTGAGTTATGAACAAGCGATGGGGGCGGCGAGTGCGGGCGTACCGCTGGCGACGCATTCGGAGGAGTTAACCACGCATCAAACCAACGCGGCGCTAACCCACCCCGAGCTTCACGCGTGAGCGGCCGCGAAATACCACGACAAAATCAAATCAAACATTCTTTCGGCGGGTACCCCGACAGCTCGGGGGATCATATGCCTTGTACACATCAAGTAGTGACAATACTACGGCTCAAGTAGTGACAATTAGTGAGCATCAAGTGACAGACAATCAGTGACAAAACCTTTGGGGTAACTGATTAGGAGTATAAAGAGGCGGGTACTTATTCTTTTCGCCGGCGTTTTATTACAGCCGCGCCGGGCGACCAACTTAATAAACGAAACTTTAACAACACAAATCGTGGAAAGCTACTACCTACTTCTACGCGAACTTACTCGACGTCGTCGCAACACTACGCACTGGAGAGTAAAACGAGTACACTGTGGTTTGCCTTTTTCTTCAGGCGCGGCGCGGCGCAGCGCTTTCGCGCGCAGCCTCGCTCGCGCTCCAAAAAAAAATTGCGCTATCACGGCGTGCTTGTCTCCCTCTCGCGTCGTCATCGTCGCGCTCGTCTCGTCGCGCGGTTCCGTTCCCGCTTCCGCGGCGCAAACCGAAAGTCACGACGAAACAACTCAAAACTGAAAACACACACTCGCGGTGACGCCGTCGACCGTGTTTCACGATGAAACAAGTCGACGTGCATAAAGGAACCGGTTTTTATCAGGTCGAGCGCCGCAGGCTCCGTCACGGATAGCGCGCGTGTGTTTTTTTGTTTTTGTAAATCGAGTCGAGACTGTTTGCCTGTGACGCCCGCTCCGTTTTTCGATTTTTCCGTGTCGGGAAACGCGCCCTTGTCTGGCGCCGTTTCAAGTCCCGGTTGGAACCCCAAGCGCATCCGCATCGCCGTGTTCTCAGCACCCAAGCACTGCGTGGCGTAGGAAAGGTGCTGATTCGCCCGTTCCAGGTCCCGGACGCGTCGCTTCAGGGAAAATATTTCGTTTTTTTTGCGTTCGCGACTCGCCGCGGCGGAGAGCCGGTTGCGTTTCAAACGAACCGACTTGTCGTCGTCTGGAGATTTGTCATCGTCTTTGTATTTGTCATCGTCCGGAGATGTAGTATCACCGTCTTCAGTATCACCGTCTTCCCGAGGTCGTTTCAGTGTTTTATCTCCAGAAGAGTCACTCGAGAGTGGCGCGAAAAACGAGGTTTCGGCGGCGCGCTTCGTCAAATGCGCCTCTTCTCGGAAAACGTCCTGTAGGAAATCTCGAAACTCATCGTCTTCCGTCTCGAGGTCCGGAGTTTCATCCGGTGAGTTTGTTTCCGAAACGGGTTCCGACACGACATGCCGCGTGTCCGTGGACGTGTCCAGCCACGCGCAGATCCCGCCAAAATCCAGCTCGCGGTCGTCGAGGTCATGCACGAGGCTCGGGAACGGCACGTCGTCGCCAAAATCGGGACCCTCACGCTCGACCCCCGCCAGATTTCCAACCACGAATCCCCGGACAAGCGCGGGCTCGCGCTCGCACGCGGACGCGGTGGAGTGCGACATGGGGTTACGTGTCACGAGGTTGGGTGCTGTGCGACGCGAGTGGAACTCGTCACGCGCCGGCGGTGCGCGTGAGAGTGGCGAGAGGGGAAAAAAAATCGACACTTGGCGGAAAAAAGTAACGCGTGTTCCAGCCAATCACGACGCAGAACGGCAGTGCTCGGTTTGCGTTTTCTTTTGGCGGGTCCAAGAAACGGAAAGTGAACGTCTTTCAACGACCTCGGGTCATCCGCCGGTCGCAACGCCGGGCACGCGGTGCGGGCGGACCGGACGCGCGGTTCGGTCCCGGCGCGTTCTCCACACGCCTGGCAGTGGCGGCGTGGTCGTTGGCGGGACTCGGTTTTGCTGGGAGACCTGGAGACTTTCGTAGGCGGGGCGGGTGGTCCCGCGAAAGCGCGCCGGTGCCGCGTTCCAACGGTGCCGCTTTCGTACGCGATGACCGATGATGAGGACTCTCCTCCCGGTGTGGACGAATCAACCGCGCGCGGAGACCACGGCGCGTCAACGTCTGGTCATCATCTGGGGGATGTGACGGAAAGCGCGGCGTATCAGGTGCGTGCGCGCGTTACGGTTTGCCGGCACCACACACGCACCACTCATCTGGTGGCGCAAATCTCCACCAAGCCTCACAAGTCTCTCTCCAAATTCGGCACATCTTTCCCGGTAGTTGACCGTACCTAACTCCTCGACTAACTCCCCCTTACTTATCAGGCCATCGATGCCGGCGTGATTTCCGGCGCAATACACGCCTGGGTCGCGGAGATCGCGAAGGCGAAGTTCTTGGAGTTGCACGACGCGTTGGCGAAAAGCGCGAAACGCGTGGAGTCGTTGCGGGTACGACAATCGGAGACGGAGACGGAGTTGCGTAACGTGAAAGCGAAAGAAACGCCCGGCGAAGCGGCGGCTACGGGTGACCAGTCAACAGAAACCACCACGCAATGCGAGCTGACCGACCAGGAGGAGCAAATGATCGACCGGATGGTGGATGACGCGCGTCACGCTGAGGACGAAGCGGATGGCGCTGAGACGCGGTTGTTGAAGTTGGATACGCGGCTGTACGACCTCACCAAGCGCCGCGACGCCCTGCGCAAACAAAAGGTACGTATTGGGGCTTTCCCAAATCCGTCAACACACTGTTTTACCGAAGCTGGTGACTGTTGTCCATACATCGCGATATACTACAAGACTGACACTTTTCTGTTAAAAAACGAAAGAGGGAAGCCGAGGAGGAACACGAACAGGCCTTGGCGCCCATGCTTTCAAAACTTCGCGCGGAGACGATTGCGTTGCGGGACGGAGTTAAACGCGACACGGTTACGCTGGGGAACGCCCGCCAGGAAAGGCATGGGCTCGAAAACGCCCTGGACCAGGTTTTGGTTGAGTGCGAAGCCATCGATGACGAGTTACTCACGGAAACTGAAGTTTCGCGAAAACTGCAAGGCGTCCCGACGAAGCTGAAGGAGCGGTCCGCGGTGTTGGAAGACGCGGCGCGTGTTTTGCGTGCGCGGGATGTGTCGCTGCGCGCCAGGGTCGAGTCGTTATCGAAAGATATGGAAACGCAAGGTGGCGAAATCGATAAATTGACACAAACGCACTCGCTCTGTTCCGCGAACCTCGAAAAAACGCGTTTCGAAAACGAACAAAAGGAACGGTCCATCGACGAAAACGCCACACGCCTGGAACACGAAAGTTTTAAAGCGGACGCTTTGCTTGAAACCAGCGCGGTGGTGACGATTGATTTGGCGGGGGCTGAAAACGAGCGAGTCTCCGTTTTGAAAACTTTGAAGTTGGAATTGAGGCAGAAGGATTTGGTTTTGAAACGCACAAAGCGAGCGCAGTTGGCGAGTAACGCGATACGCGAAGAGACTAAACTTTTGAAAGAAACGGAGCGCGAGAAAACGCTGACGCTCACTTCGCTACGAAAAGAGTGCGAGGAACTGGAGGAAGAGATGACATCTCGAAAACGTTTGTTGGACGACGAGATGGACGTGTTTCTTTCCCGTGAAAGCACACAGCTGTCTGCGAAGAACCAGGTCCGAACCACCCGGGACGAAGTTACCGCGTTGACGCGGAAAGCAAAAAAGCGGAAGGATGACGCGGTGCGGCGCGCTTCGCTTCTGCGGGACGCGGAGCGCGCGGTTTCGGTTGCGGAGCGTGATCGAATAACCGTGCACACGGAGTTGAAACGGCAGAAAGAACTTGTGATGGTGCGCAAAAGTGGCAAGCGGGACGCTGAAAGGCGTTACGAAGACGTTACGAATCGTTTGGCGCAACAGCGGGATTTGAAACTTTTAGCCGAGGAACAAAGGGCGCGGCTTTGCGCGTTCGCGGCGAACTCCACAAACGCGGCGGCGGATTTGCGTGACCAGTTGCAGACGCTAGCGGGGGAGATTGTGGGGTTGCGAAAGGACGAGGAGGACAAGGAGTTTGATTTGGAAACGGCACGAAAAACACACCGAGACGCGGTGGTTGACGCGGCTGCAAAAAGACACGACTTGAATCGAAACCTCGAACACAAACGAGCCGTTTTGGAAAAGCGCGACCAAACTTCGTCCGAGCTATTGCGCGTTCAAAACCACGTGCGGAACGCGAAAAAGGCACTCGCTACGCTAAAAAAACAGGTCCTCGGTGTAACGACCGACCGGGACGTGATAGGCAACGCGCTGCTCGTTAGGGACGACGAGCTCGTTTCGCTTTACGAAAAGGCGGCGACGCAGGGAAAGGTTTTGGCGGCGGGCGAGATCGAGCTCGCCAAACGAACCGGCGAGGTCGGGACGCTGGAGCTCGCGTTGAGCGAGTGCGTACGGAAATCTTCCGTAGCGAACGCCACCGCGAGCGCGGTCCCCGCGCTTGATGAGCAGGTCACGTTGTTGCGCCGTGAGCTGGTCAACGAAAAGTGCAAGCTGGAGAGTTTGGAAACTCGGGCGGAGGACCCGAGCGACCCGCGCAGGTAAGTATTTCCCACCCACCACATTCCGCCGACTGATTGCCCATACACGACTGACACTTTTTATTTTACAATCAGGCGCCGCGACGTGGGCGGCGAGGTTTTGGACGAGCCTCAACTGCTTTTGACGAAACTTTTGCGGCTGGAAGCCGCAGTTGAGGATAAGGAAGTCAGTCTGAAAAGCAAGGAACTGGAGTTACAAACCGTCACAGAACTGTCCAATGCCACACGACTGACCGCCGCACGATCGAGAGACGAAACTTTGGAGTTAGCGCGTGCCGTGGTCGGCGCGCAGTCCGCGGCGCGGCGCAAACAACGAGAAACCGAAGCGCTCGCCGCCGAGCTCGCCATGTTCAAAGCCAGCGCGGTTGGTTTCGGTGAGATTTGTGAAAAGATTCAAAGCGCGCTGAGGGTCGCTACTGACAACACACAAAAAGGCCTGCCCCCGGATGAAGACGCAGCGCGGGATTGGATGCGGGTCGCGAGGTGGGACGCCGCGGCGCGCGAACGGCGGGAGAAAGAAAACGAGCGAGACGAAAACGGTGACGAAAACGAACCGTACCAAAACGAAAATGAAAACGCCTCTTCCCGGCCGAACGCGTATCTTCCGAACAACCTCCACCATGGTGGGGCATCGATACCTTTTGGGGAAAACGGCCCGTTCAAGCCGGGGAAATCGCGGGAGGCGCGGGGGCGATAGCACCGACGGGCGAGCGACGACGGCGACGCAGACGACTGAGGTTGTTTTAACAGAATCAAAAGTATTTCAAAAGTTCTGGCGATAGTCTCTTTGTGTCCATCACTTTGCACACTGCGTATCATGAATGATGTAGTATACAGCGGACACTGCGTATCATGAATGATGTGCACAGCGGACACTCTGTATCATGCATGATGTATATAGCAGCTCATCAGCGCGCAACACGTTCACTCCCAAAAAACATCGCGAAACCATCTCAAATACAATTTAGCTCGCCGCGATCCCAATCAGCACCAGCGCGATTCCCATTGCGAAGTACTTCGCCGCGGTGAAGAAGAAGCCGATCATGACCGCGAAGGTTTTCACCGCGGTGCCTCCGAGCCACACCGCGAAGAACCCGGCGATGAAGAAACCCAAGATGCCTTCGTTCGTAAGCTTGTCACCGCCGGGAAGCTTCTCCGTGCTGACGTTGAACACCGAGTCCGCGATGCGCGTGCTTTCCCCGGATGCGCGTGCGACGACGGAACGCCTGTGGCGCGAGGTCGCGGGCGAGACGGAGACGCACGTCAGCGCGGCTGCAGTCAGCGCACCGGTGAACACCGCGGGGCTGTGGTTCGCCGCGGCGTTTGAAGCGCGCGCGCGGAGCGCAACACGCACGGGCCCTGTGACCCGGCCCGTGGTACTGCAGTTCAAAGCCTGGCGCGAAACCGCGGTCCGCGAGGACGCGAGGGATCCAACGAAGGGCACGGCCATGTCGCGTATCGCGAGATGAAAACTAATTCAAGTTGTGGATCAAATCGAGCACAACCCCGACGCGAGGGAGCACGACTTCTCGGCGCCTTCGTGGCGCGGCGAATGAGATCCCGAAGGGTCGGCATCCCTTCTTATCCCAAAACACAAACGGTGAAATGGCAGCACTACGAGAACTTTTGTTAAAGCTGGTGCCTGTAGGGTCTTTGATGACCAGTCGTAGAGTAGTCACTGTTTCTCATGGAGAGTCAATATGCTGGTTCTCAGCATCACAAAAGAAAGTCGCTCGCGTCTCGCTCGTCTAGACAAATCACCACCCACCCCCACCTCCACCGCCGCCGTAGTTTCCACCGCCGCCGCCGCCGTAATTTCCACCGCCGCCGCCGTAGCTCCCACCGCCGCCGCCGTAGTTACCTCCACCGCCACCACCGCCGCCTCCGCCGCCACCGCCTGCGTTAGGGCAGTCCCTCGCCCAGTGGCCTGTTTGGTTGCACTTGAAGCACGGCGCGCCGGACGTGGCAATCCGTCAACACACACCGCCGCCGCCGCCACCGCCACCGCCGCCGCCTTTCGGGCAATCGCGGCCCCAATGTCCGTCCTCACCGCACTTGTAGCATGCGCCCGACTTCGCGCCGCCGCCGCCGCCCGCCTGGTTCCACCCCCCAGCGGCTCCCCCTCCTGTGTCGCCGTCGAACCCGCCTCCCGCAGGTGCGCCGTACGCGGGGCCGGCGTTCGCGCCGTACGCGCCGCCGTTGCCGAAGCTCGCGCTCCTTGGCGCCGGCCTCGGTTCGTCCACCGTCTCGCCAACCGCGAGCTTTTTGATTTGCGCCAGCATCCGCTTACTCTCCGCGGCGTACGGCACCGGGTCTATTTTCGCGATGCTCACCTTCACCCGCGTTTCGTCGTTGTACGTGTCCTCTGCGACTTTGAACTTCATCATGAAGCACGCGAAGTTGGCGTCGAAAAGGGCTTGTTCGTACGCCTTGTAATCCGCGTCCCGCAGTTCCTTCAACCGGTTAGCGGGCATGCCCATCAACACGTCCCCGGCGTCCCCGAACGCGCTGACCCAGTGCTGGCCGGTGTGGTCCGCAACCGTGGCGTTGATGACGTACCGCCACTCGCAGTTCGCAACGACCTCCCCTTCGTGCCGCGCGCACGCCCACGCACCAGTCGCGTCGTCGTACCGGAGCTTCTTCTGACACATGCGCTCGCCGTTTTTAAGCGGGCACGCGGGGTAAAAAGGGCCCTCCTCGTTGACTTTCAGGTACGTCACGTGACACCGGCACTGCACCCAGAACGCGGGCGTGGCGCCGTGAGATGCGATTTCATCCTTCAAGTGCGCGAGCGTGACGCACCGGTCGCCGCGGCCGCCGCCGCCGCCGGAAAAGCTCTTCACCTCCGCCGTGGCGCCGCCTTCGTTGTCGTACCACATCCGCAGCTTCGCGCCTTCCGAAAGGTCGGGGTCGATGTCCACGTGCGACGAGTTCACGGTGCCGAGGTTCTTGCCCTGGAACTCGCCGACTCGGCCGTTTTTAAGCGCAAGCACCGGGTGCTGGCCGTTCGCCACGAGCGTCTCGAGCTTGCCACCGATATCCACGCTCGTAGGTGCCCACATGGTGAGCTCGATTGAGGCGCCGCTGTCGTCGCGGAGGAAAATACTTCTTTTAGAGGTCTCCCCCCCGTCGCGTTTCATGATTATGGCCAAGTCCCCCACGGAGTGCACCACCGCGACGACGTCCACCATGGCGCCCGCAACCACGGTTTCCAGGTCGCCGATTTTTTTGAACTGGTAGTTGATTTTTTTGATCTGCGAAACCGCTTTTGTGTCGTGACACTCCTCCACCAGCGACCCGTGGTCGAGGCGGATTTCAAACTCGTGGTTCGAATACTGCCGGTTCCGAACTTGCTGCAGCTGTGCCTTGGAGACGTCGTACACCTTGCCAGCAACGAACTGCTCCGCGTACAGCTCGGCGGTGTCCCCGAAACAAACCGCTTTGATCTCGCCGCCCTCCGCGTCGAGCAAATCCACGTTCAGAACCTTGCCGTCGCCCTTGGCGTTGTGGTACGTGCGCAGTGTGGGTTGGTTCGTCACCCTCGCCCGGATCGTCCACCGGTTCTGGTACGGGTTCAGGGTGCTTATCGGGGAGATGCGGTTCGGGGCTTCGTTCCTGGCCGTGGCGCCACCGCCACCGCCAGAAGAGGGCTTGCCGTAGGACGGCGCCGAGTCGGGAGGCTGGTGGCCGTACGCGTTCGGCGCGGGCTGGTTGTACCCGCCTCCTTGTTGTTGCTGTTGCTGGCCGTACCCGCC
>TARA_B110000259_G_scaffold163399_1_pt1 | contig 10765 bp, 10 predicted proteins | sample TARA_B110000259 | Tara Oceans TARA_B110000259 (sample SAMEA4397649) | marine metagenome | biome: Polar Biome; feature: [SRF] surface water layer (ENVO:00010504); material: water (ENVO:00002006), including particulate matter (ENVO:01000060) such as... | depth 5 m | reverse complement strand
TTTGTAGCCCCATAGATATTTTCGGGCCATTGCGGCGTATCCAACCCTACGGGGCTGGACAGGTCTGGGCCGTAGGTGGCACCGGTACTGGGAAAGAAAAAGGGGCCAGTTTGATGTTCGAGACACATCCGCATGAAGCGGATTGAGCTGGAGGCGTTTACCTCCCAGGCCATGCCCGGGTTGGCCTCAGAGCTGCCGGACAGCATGGAGGCCAAGTGAATAACTACATCAGGCTTATGGGTTGTGACGGTTTTCTTTAGCAAATCTTGATCTCGCATATCACCCGACACTACCGCATGGCGCAGATCGGAATATGCGCCTTCGCTTCCTGGTAGATCAAAGCTGATCACTTTAGTGCCTGCATCCTCTAGTTGCTGCGCCACTAAACGGCCAAGATTGCCATTTCCGCCTGTCACTAACGCTGTTGTAAACATTTTTTACCCCCCGGAGAAACTCAAATGATCGCTCGTATGTTCATTGTGAAACGTCAGCCGCGCCCAATCAAAGGCATCTCAGTCGCCATGACCGTGACAAATTGAATATTTGCTTCTAGCGGCAGGGCCGCCATTTGCCGAACCACCTGGACGACATTATTCACATCCATCACTGGTTCAGGCGCGACGGTTCCGTTTGCCTGCGGCATCCCAGTTTCCATCTTGCGCGTCATGTCTGTTGCAGCATTGCCGATATCGATTTGCCCGACTGCGATGTTGAATCCACGTCCATCAAGTGACGCAGATTTTGTCAGGCCCGTGATCGCATGCTTGGTTGCGGTGTATGGTGCGGAATTTGGACGAGGGGATGTGGCAGACACTGACCCGTTGTTGATGATCCGCCCGCCCTGCGGCGATTGTGCCTTCATCAGCCTAAAAGCGTGTTGCACGCAGTAGAACGCCCCAGACAAATTGGTGGCTACAACGCGTTGCCAGTCAACTGCGCTGACATCTTCCAGCAGAACCGAACCCGGCACACCCGTCCCGGCATTGTTGAATAACAAATCAAGCCGTCCGAAATGATCCTCGATCCGGCGAAAGCCGTTGGTGACTTTCTCGGGGTCGGACACATCCATGGCGAGCGGGAACCCCTGCACACCAATACCCTTTGCGGCGGCCTGCAGAACTTCCAGTCGCCGCCCAGCCAGGACAATATTATATCCATCTGCCGCGAGGCCCCGCGCGACCGCTAGTCCGATCCCGCTGCCCGCCCCGGTAACCAGAGCAGTTTTTGCGGTTCGTTCGGTGTCGAGTGCTGGCCAGTTCTGGGATGCGGGAAATGTCATATTTCGTCCTGCTCAGGTGGATTGCGCGGAGAAGCCCGCGAGTTTTTTGGAAAATTCAGTGCGCTCGGAAACCTCTTGATTCAGCAATCCGACGGGCAACCGGCCTAAGCTGACGTCCAGGACCGAGGCAATATCGGCGGCCCCGATGCCCCCAAAACACTGATCAGTCCAACAAAGCGCATGCGGCGTCAGGATCACGTTGTCGAGCGTCAAAATCGGGTCATCTGCAGCCGTAGGCTCGACCTCGAAAACATCCAACCCTGCGCCTGCGATGCTTCCGTTCCGCAGTGCTAGGGTCAGGGCCACCTGATCAACGATAGAGCCCCGCGCAGTGTTGATCAGATATGCGGTCGGCTTCATTTGCGACAGCCGGCTGGTATTGACCAGATGATGGGTGTCTGGTGTCAGCGGGCAATTGATTGAAATAACATCGGACTGGGCAAAGACCGTGTCCAGATCGACAAGGTCCACGCCCAGCTCCGATGCCAGGGAGAGATCGGCAAAAGGATCATGTGCAATGAATTTCATTCCAAATGGTGCGGCCAGCCGGAACATTTCGGCTCCGATATTGCCAATACCGACTGAGCCGAGCGTTCGGCCAACGAGCCCTAGGCCCATGTGCTCGTTTCGCGCGGCGAAACCGTCCGGGCCCAGCCGCGTTAAGCGGTCCTTTACCAAGAGCTTCCCTGTCAGCGCCAGCATCAGCGTCAGGATCGAAACAGCTACCGGGCGCCTTACCCCGTCAGGTGTGATGCAGACAGCGATGTCGTTCTGCGTGCAGGCCTCGACATCGACCGTGTCATAGCCAACGCCAAAACGAGCAACGACGCTTAGCTTTCCGGATGCGGGAATACTATTTTTGGTAAATCGCTCTGATAACAGTATGAGCGCATCTATATCTTCCAGTTCATGCGCCCGGATCGGGTCTTCGTGGGACAGAAAACGAGTTTCGATCCCGCTCGCAGCAGTCAATGGAGACAGGTCGAACGAAGGATAGGTCATCGAACCGTCCGGTTTTCTGAAACTCGCCGACAATGCGACACGGAAAGGTCTAACCGTCATTGACCGCGCTCCTCAGTTCCGAAATTCCGGCAATAAGCGCGCCCTGATAAAGCGCGGTGTCTGTGGCGTAACAACAAAAATCAAACCCCTGCTTCAAATCCGCCAGACCTTCTTTCGGTGACCCGACCAGCCGTCCGAGCGATCGGTTGTGGTTCTTCGCTGCCTGAATGATGCGCCCGAGCGCTGTCAGATAGGTCGGGTTTTCAAACTGGCCCGGAATGCCCAGTGATGCGGTCAAATCGAAATGGCCGACCCAAAGACAGTCGACCCCGGGGGTAGCCGCAATGGCGTCGGCATTTTCAGCGCCCTCGCTTGTTTCTATCAGGGCGAAGAAGGTCGTTCGCTTGTTCGCGTTTTCCAACCGCTCAGAAACCGGAACTCCGCCAGACAGGAAATTGTCGTGAGCAATGCCAAGAGCAACACCCCGTCCTCCGACCGGCGGATACTTTAAGTGATGCACCATCTGCGCGGCTTCGGCAGCATCCTTGATCATGGGAACCATGACCCCCTCAGCACCGGCATCGCAGATCCGTGCAATCACGTCATAGTCTTTTGATGGCGACCGGACGATGACCGGAACACCTGCCGCTTCAAAGTATCGAACCGCCTGTTTCAGGGTTTCAAAACTGAACCCCGAATGTTCCATGTCAAAGAAGACGTAGTCACACCGGGCCGATGCGAGGATGTGGCCAATGCCAGGCGTTAGAAATTCGCCGACATAATGCCCAAATTTGGGATTTCGAGACCGTGTCATACCCGCCAAAGTGGCTTCCATAATTTTACTCATCTCTTAACCTTTCAATGGATCCGGTGTCCCAGACACCAAACCGCCTAGACGAATTTGTTTGCCCTCAAAAAACTGTTCTGAGACCGCATCAAATTTCTGGTAGTGTTTGGTTTTCAGATGCTCGGAGAACGCGTTTTCATCGCGATAAATTTCGAAAAGGATAAAATGTGCTTCATCATTGTAGGTTTCGACAACGTCAAATCTAAAGCACCCGGGTTCATTCTCAATTGATATGGCCGCATTCTGCACCAACAGCTCTTTAGCATCCGTTTTGGACACATTTGGTTTCAGAGTGAACTCGACGAAGACCACGTAGTATGGATTAGACGTAGCCATGTTGACTGCCTTTCTGAAAAGCCTCAATGACATCTCGAAGATGTAGATCCATTGCCAGCCAGGCTGCTTCAGGTTGATGCACAACGATGGCACCGTAAATTTCTTCATGGCTTTTATAGGCTCTGGCCTCGACACCGGGCACGCGAAGTGAAACTTTGCGCTGCATAGATAACCACTCGGCAATGGCAGCATTAAGCGCCATAAAGACTGCGTTGTTTCCTGTTCTGGCAATCGCCAAGTGAAATTCGACGTCTGTCCGTTCGAAGGCCTCGGCGTTGCCTAACGCTTCGCAGTTTGCTCTGAGAGCTGCCCCAATGCATTCGATGTCTTCTGGTGTCGCAATCTCAGCAGCATTTCGTGCAATGGCTGCCTCAAAAAGGCGACGTGCGTCCTGAAAAGAGCGTTCCCCGTCCTTCGAAGACAGCAAAAAACGCGCTGAACCCGACAACTGCTCAAAAACATTCGTTGCCGTTGGTCGGGCGACAATTGGTCGCCCATTGCTGGAGACTTCGATAAAACCATCGCGCTGCAATAGTAGAAGTGCTTCACGAACGGCTGGCCGGCCGACGTTGAACGCTTCCATCAAACTGCGTTCTGGCGGTAAATTTATGCCCTCTTCTAGCCTACCCGAAAGGATCTGACCTACAATCTGCTCGGCAACATCCTCGTGGACTTTGCGCCGTTTGACACTTTTGAAATTCATGTTTTGGAATCACTTTTCTTTTCGAAATTTTCACTCGATACCGACAGACTTAGCTCACGAAGACGAACTCTCTGAGCATCGAGAAACATGGCTACCAAAATTATTAATCCTTGGATAACCTTCACCCAGAACACAGACACGTGCATAAGGTTCAGACCACGATCAATTGTTGAAAGTAACAAAACGCCGCCAAGTGCGCCCAACATTGTCCCACGGCCACCTTGTAGGCTAACGCCACCAATGACTGCACCAGCAAATACGGTAAAAATAAAACCTTCACCGAGATTGGATTGAATTGAGACAACCCTCCCTGCCAGCATCCAACCTGCCAGGGCTGCAAGCAGTCCGCTGATCATATAAACTTGACGTATGCGACGGTTGGCATTTATGCCCAACTGCTCAGCCGCCTTTCTATTGCCACCAATAGCATAAAGTTCGCGGCCAAATTTGTGATGTTGAAGAATAAAGTGACTCACTAAAAAAAGCAGCCCCGTGGCTACTACTGCGACGGTAATATTTCCAACCCCAGGAATGAAAAAAGCCTTTTGGTGGCCCAGCCAATAGAAAACGTCGGCGCTTGGATTGTTGAAACCGTTTACTGGTGCGCCCTCAGAGAATGCCAGCATGAAGCCTCTAACTATCAACAGCACCGCCAAGGTAACGATAAAATTGTGCATTCGGCCGAAGGTTATTAAACAGCCAACGGCATATCCGATGGCGGCACCGGTTAACAAAACAGCTCCAATTGCAAGAAAAGGATTTAAGAAAATGCCGCCGCCAAATGTTGGTGCAGCAGCGGGAACAATCAGCCAAAGACCTAACAGGGCACCAAGACCCATCGTAGATTCAGTTGACAAATCAAAGTTTCCGCTTATCAGAACAAAAGTTTGACCCACAACAAGGACGCCCAGGACAGCAGCAGCCGTCAAAATATTTGAGATATTTCGTTCAGTAAGAAAGTGCTCAGACTGGGTCACGAAAAATGTGAACACAACAATAAGAATAATCCATATTAGATTATCAATCAGGAATGACAGGTGCTTCTCAGAAAGCATTTGATTGCTCAATTCTTGTGCCCTTGGTAAAAAGGTATCGTGTTGTAAACGATCTAAACATTTATGCTGCCTCAAGGGCCCCTGTGATTAATCCAGTGACCTCTTCAGGACTTGATTTGCTAATAGGTTTATCTGCAATTTTTCTACCGCGGCGCAGCACCGCGACGCGGTCGCACACTTCAAAAACGTCACCCATCCGATGACTGACCAATATTACAGCGTGACCGGTATCTCGTAGTTGCGCAATCCTTGCCAAGACTTCGGCAACCTGGCGCACCGAAATCGCTGCCGTGGGTTCGTCAAGCAATACAAGTTTTGGATCCGATAGCCGGGTTCGCGCCAGTGCGACGGCCTGTCGTTGGCCGCCAGACATCCGCTCAACCAAATCTTTTGGTCGCGTTTCTGATTTTAATTCCTTGAACAGTTCGGCAGCACGTTCATTCATTGCTGCATGCTTAAGTCTGTGAATAATTCCAAAACCAGATCTCAATTCTCGACCCAAAAATACATTGGCTGCGGCCGTCAGATTATCGCAAAGAGCTAAATCTTGGTAGACTATTTCAATTCCAAGTCCTCTTGCATCCAGAGGATTGGAAAAAACCGATTCTTTTCCCTGGACCGAAATCTCACCAGAGGAAGGTCGCAAGTTACCCGCAATGATCTTCATCAACGTTGATTTGCCTGCACCGTTATCACCCATTAAGCCGACTGCCTCACCGGCCTTGATGTGAAAGTCTACCCCTTGCAAAGCGTTGATAGCCCCAAAGTTTTTGGTTATATTTTTCATTTCTAAATAGTTCATCATCTGCAGTAAGCCTATTTTGATAGATTGTCGAATTTCATTGCTGACTTTCCAAACAATTGCTTGACTAAAATTTTAAAAGTCCCAACCCGCGATAGGTATTTTAGCATTTCTTTTTTTAGACCTTTTGCGTGAGTGAAGACAGCGAAGTTAACAGCAATTTTTTTCCATGGACCCTGCCAACTTCAGTAATTTTCTGAGAGCGCGGCGTGGCACCGCGCTCTCCCTGATTTACTTATTTATAATAGCAGGCAACTTCCTACTGATTCCCCCAAAGTCCGGGAAGATCAACGTTATCTTTGGTAATGGACGTGGTGCTCAAATAGAGCATCATCCCGATATCAGTCATTTCCAACTGACCCGGAGACCAAAGCGCACCTTCCTGAACAACTTCACCCGGCTCAATTGCCTCTCCGGCAAACTTCTTGGCCATGAAATCAGCGACCAATGTGCCAAAATCTGGTATAGGTTGACCTGATGTCTGATCGGTAGCGCCGGCCCTAATTAAAGCCAAATTGTCACTACAGCCGTCGATCCCTCCAATGAAGATATGACCCTCTTCGCCAGCAGGTACGAATTGGTCGAGCTCCTTCAGTGTTTGCACAGTTCCGGCCGCATAAACGCAGTCAGAGTGCATGTAAATGCCGTCGACATTTCGCGTGGATGCAACGTCACGAACGATTTCAACACCTTTTGCAGCATCCCAATCGCCTGGCTTAATAATTAGCTCAATGTCCGGGTATTGGTTGATTACGTCATCAAAGCCGGCGCCCCGCATTTGTGCTACATTCGTTGCGAGGTTGCCTGTGATTTCCAGGACGGTGCCCTTGGGCGCCCCATTTTTCTCTGTTAGGTGAGCAACCATTGCCTCGCCGGCCTGTTTTCCACCGAGATAGTTGTCCGAAAGAACGATCAGATCGACCTTACAGCCCGAAGGCGAACGGTCGATGGTATAGAACGGAATACCCGCCTCTTTAGCAGCAGCAACTGCTACGCAAATGCCAGCACTATCGTCTGGCACAGCAACAATCGCAGCCACGTTTTGAGTGATGAAATCATTGATGTCGTTGATCTGTTTCTGTGCATCTCCGCCTGATGTAACGGAAATAACCTTCCAGCCACGCTGCTCGGCACCGACAACAAATCCGCCTTGAATTTGAGCTTGGGCACCGTCAAGAGACGGTGCAGCGTATCCAATGACTATTTCTGCAGCCATTGCTGCGCCTCCCAGCGCAACGCTGAGCAAGCATGTCGAGATAAATTGTTTTGAGCGCATTCTTTTATCCTCCATTTTAAGTTCACGGTGCTGACGAATCCCTATTTGCACCCACACTTCTACGAAAACGTACTTGAAAAGGACTGTCAACATGATATTATGACTTTACATATTGTCATACCATTTTGGAGAATTGATTGGGACGCAAAAAAATAGTGAGAGTCGGCATGATTGGCTGTGGGTTCTATGCGCAGAACCATTTACACGCTTGGACGGAACTGCGCCCACTAGGCACTGAGTTGGTTGCCGTCTGCGACCTTGATCCGGAAAAAGCGAAAGCCGCTGGCGATAAGTTCGGCGCCACGTGGTACACCGATGTAGATCAAATGTTAGATTCGACCACGATTGATCTACTAGATATCGCTACTCAAATGGGCAGTCATCAGGCGTTGGCTGCAAAGGCGACAGAACGAAAAATTGCATCGATCCTGCAAAAGCCACTCGCACCGACGCTTGGTGAATCCATGGCAATAGTTGACTTAGCTCAAAAACAAAAAGTGTGGTTAGCCGTCCACGAAAACTTCCGCTTTGGCACCGGAATGCGGCGGGTCAAAGAAACGATTGGATCTGGTGTGATTGGGGCTCCGAATTGGGCACGCATATCCTTCCGAACAGGCTACGATGTTTATGCGGGTCAACCCTATCTGGCGCGCGAAAAACGGTTTGCCATTCTCGATTCCGGTATTCACGTACTCGACCTTGCACGCTTTTTTCTGGGTGAAGTGGATCGTATCTCCTGTGAAACCCAGCAGCGAAAGGTAGGTATCGATGGTGAGGACACCGCGACCATGCTTTTGCGCCACACGTCCGGTGCTGTGTCGGTGGTCGAATCTACCTATCAGGCGAAACGTGAACCGGACGTCTTTCCCGAAACTATGCTGGAGATCGAAGGAGCCACTGGTTCGATCATGCTCTCGCAAAACCAAACGATGTCGGTGACGTCAGGCGGTGTGACAGAAACCCACTCGGTCGGAACGCCTCTCCTATCTTGGACGAGCCATCCGTGGCATGTGTCTCAAGAAGCGGTGTTACAAGCAAATGCACATTTTCTCGAGGCGTTCAGAAACGGACGTGACGCGGACACCTCGGGTGCCGACAATCTAAAAACATTTGCTTTGGTCGAAGCCGCATATGAAGCCGCAGAAACGAACCGTTCGGTAAGGCCAGAACACACATGATCAGCTCGGAATTGGCAAACGTGGACGCAATTGCTCTGTTCGGAACCTCGCAAGCGGCACCCGAACAACAGAAATTGACCGCCGGCAGCCTGACGGCGACTTGGGAACAGGGAGCGCTGAGGAACATTTGCTATGATGGTGTCGAAGTTCTGCGTGGGATTGCCTTTCTGTCGCGAGATGACGCCTGGGGGAACAATCCGGCCAAGTTCGCCAATCTGATCATGCAGGAAGATGACGGGCATTTCCGACTTGCCTTTGATCTTGTGATAACAAACGACACACAACGCCTCAATGCAGCGGCCAAAATCCAGGGCAATTCGCGAGGCAGGCTCAGTTTTACTGTTTTTGCGACGGCTGTGTCAGATTTTGTTACCAACCGAACGGGTTTCACAATCCTACATCCGCTAGAAAATGTTGTCGGCCAACCAGTCGACGTCACCCACACGGATGGCACACAAACCCTTCAGAGGTTTCCTGAAAACATCAGCCCTGGCCAGCCAATTTTCGACATTCGCGCGCTGACCCATCAGGTGGGGCCGGAACTGACGGCGACAATTCTTATGGAAGGCGCAAAATTTGAAATGGAGGATCATAGGAACTGGATGGATGCTTCATTCAAAACCTATTCGGGGTCGTTGTTCGACCCCTGGCCATATACAATTGAACGGGGCGAAAACATTAACCAGACTGTGACGTTAACGGTTAGTGGGCTCAACCAGTCGACAAAGGTTCAGCCCCCAAAAAAGACCATTTCTGTAAGCTTGGGGGAACCTGCTGAGGCGCTACCTGATTTCGGAACAGCCCTGTCGCTTACAGGTCCGGCAGATGTACTCGAAGTTTCCGAACTTTTGGATTGGGCACAGCCGGCGTATCTGGTAGGCCGTATCGACGGGCGGCACCCTGATCTGGACACGCAGGCTGCCGATCTGGACAGGATCGCACGAGTAACAAACATCCCACTGCAGTTAGAAATGATCCTGCCAGGCCGGGGCAGTGCCACCCAGGACATCGCTAAAATCTCGCTTGCATTGAAACGTTCAGGCGTGACGCCTACCGCGATAATCATCACCCAAGCCCATGACATGGCGTCCTTTCAGCCGGGTGACCCGCGCCCGCCCGGTCCGGATTATTCGGAAATGGCAGTGGCTGCCCGAGCGGCATTTCCGGGTATCCCGATCGGCGGCGGGGTTGTCGCGTTCTTCACCGAACTCAACCGCCTGCCGGTGCCGATTGGGTTATTCGATTTTGTCGTACACACTGTCTGTCCGGCGGTTCACGCGGCCGATGACCAAACTCTTATGGAAAATCTGGAGGCTGCCAAATGGATATTCGCCTCAACCCGGCAGATGATCGGCGCCACAAAGTACCAACTAGGACCAAGCTGGATCTCGTCGCGGGTAAACCCCTATGGAACGTCGGCCCTCTCAAATCCCGCAAATGAACGTATTTGTCTTGTTGAAGAAGACCCAAGGCAATTCGGCCTTTTTGGCGCGGCGTGGTTGCTGGGGCTTGCCGCGGCAGCGGCGCAAGCGGGTCTCAGCTCAGTCGGCCTGGCTTCAATATCTGGCCCTCAAGGGCTGATCCGCCGCGGGCAAGTCGCCAAACCACAGCGGCATCCCACTGCAAAAGTTGTTCCAGCCTACCACGTCCTTGCCGGGCTGGCCGCCCGCCGGTCTAATGCATGCATCTCAACGACATGCGACGATCCTTGTAAGCTGGCAACGCTTGCAATTGAGACGGACGCTGGACCGGAATTATGGCTCGCCAATCTAACAGCAAAGAAACAGCGGATACAGGTAGATGGCTTGCACGAAAAGTCAGAAATCCACACAATAGACTCGACGCAATTTTCTGCAGTTTCACAGGCAGATTTCATGGCGTTGCCGGGCACGAAGGTCGATGGTGCGGCTGGCTTCACACTTGCACCTTATGCGACGGCACGGATTGGTCCTGTGATATAAAACGATCACTCCTCCGAACATTGATTCTGCTGGCTCTATTGGCTACCGACCGAATGATCGAAGCCGTATTTTGTGTGGCTTTAAGCGTTATGGTTTCTAGAATCGTGCGACTGGCTGTCCACTGGTCAAACTGTGAACTTTTTGAACGATATTTTGCGTATCTATGCCGAAATGAGCAGCTATCAAACAAATGAGAACACCCATCAAATTGCTCGCACAGCCTAAATCTATGCACTCAATAATTGGCGCCACTCGGCGAGAGCAGCGGCACCGTTTAGTTTGAAATTGATGCGTGAATAGAGATGGCGTTCCTGGTTAAAATGGTT
>TARA_B110000259_G_scaffold127108_1_pt1 | contig 10807 bp, 4 predicted proteins | sample TARA_B110000259 | Tara Oceans TARA_B110000259 (sample SAMEA4397649) | marine metagenome | biome: Polar Biome; feature: [SRF] surface water layer (ENVO:00010504); material: water (ENVO:00002006), including particulate matter (ENVO:01000060) such as... | depth 5 m | reverse complement strand
GCCTCCAATACTATTGACACTAGCTTACAGCCCGACAATACCTTGGATGAAGTGGTGGTAACGGCTCAGGGAATTCGTAAAGAAAAGAGAGCGCTAGGATATGCAGTTTCTACAGTGTCTAAAGAGGATATTGAACAAAAAGCAGATACCGATATCGCTAAGATACTTCGTGGTAAAGCTGCAGGTGTAAGAATTACTGGTTCAGGTGGCGTTTCTGGTAGTGGATCTAACATTATTATTAGAGGTTTTTCCTCCATTACTGGTGGAAATCAACCTTTATTTATTGTTGATGGCGTGCCTTTTGATGGTTCTACTGGTGGTGCAAACCAATCTGCTAGTTCATCAAATTTCCAATCTGGTAATGTTCGTAGTGGATTTGCAGACATCGATCCAAACAACATAGAAAACGTAAGTATCTTAAAAGGATTAAGTGCAACTGCACTTTATGGTGGTGAAGGTAGAAATGGTGTAATCTTAATTACAACAAAAACTGGAACACAAGCACAAAAAGGAACTGAAATTTCTGTAACACAATCATTATTTCTAAATGAAATCAATTTACCTGAGTATCAAGATACTTATGGTGGAGGATTTCAAAATGTGTATGGACCTTTCTTTAGTAATTGGGGATCAGCATTTAGCAGCCAAGAAACTATTGACAATGCTTTTAGAACAATGCTTACTAATCCAAACAATGGATTTTTAGCACCTGGTGAAGAGCCTTCCTCATTATTTCCAGGCAGAACAGATTTGGATTCTCCAACTGTTGCTTATCGCCCTATAGATAGTCAAGACAGTTTTTTTAGAACGGGTGTAATATCCAGTACTTCAATTAGTATTGCCGGGGGACTTGGAGATAAAGGAAATATTAGCTTTGGATATAGTCGTGTAGATGACAAATCTTTTTTACCCGGAAACAAATTAAACAGAAACAACTTTAATATTGGTGGTACTTATAAAATGGACAATAAGTTCACGGTTAGTGGTAAATTAAGTTTTGCTAAAACGGATTTAAAATCACCATTCACTGATGCTTCCACTGGTAGTGATGTAAGTGTATCTACAGCTGGTACTGGTGGCATCGCTTCTGTTTGGAATGTTTTATACATCCCAAGAAGTGTTACTTTAGACACCCCTTATCAACATCCAATTACTGGAGAAAGTCTTTGGTATAGAGGTGGAAATGATCGTATGAATCCATTATGGGTTGTAGACAATACTCGTGATGAAAACAATACGAATCGTCTCTTCGGAAATTTTGTAGCATCATATGATTTTACAGACTGGCTTAAATTGAGTTACAGACTTGGTATTGATAACACCAATGACAGGACTATGAGAGTTATAAATAAAGGTGCCAATGATGGAATTCATCCAAACGGATACCTTCAAACGACATCTTCAAGATTCACTATTTGGGATCACTCATTTATAGCAAACATAGACAAGCAATTATCTGAAGACTTTAACTTACAAGCTACATTTGGTGCAACAACTCAGAGAAGAGAGTTTTATAGAGATGGGTCAGAAAGTAGAAATCAAATTATTTTTGGTTTGCAAAATCATTTAAATTTTGCGAACTCAAGCACTATTATTGAAGGCACACTTTTTGCTGCTAACAATGTGGCATATCAAGCATTCTCGGAAGAAAACAATGCAGCATTATATACATCTGCTACTGTAGGTTATAAAAGTTTTTTATATATTAATGCATCATTAAGAAATGAGTGGATTTCTACCTTAGAGATAGAAAACAGTTCCCAAATTTCACCAGGGATAAGTGTTTCATTTCTTCCAACAAGTGCATTTGAAGGACTGCGAACGACTAAAGGATTGAACTATTTAAAATTAAGAGCAGGTTACGGTACATCTCCAGGTTTTCCTGGACCATATAACACAAGAGGTGTGACTTCGCTAACACCAAATATTTTTGAAAATGCAGCTGGTGACGGTACAACTACTACTAGCGTCCCTAACTTTTTACCAAATCCTGATTTAAAACCTGAACTTTCAAAAGAATTTGAAGTAGGTGTTGATGCTAGATTTTTAGACAACCGAGTCGGATTTGAATTCACTTACTACAACAGAGACACTGAAGATCAAATTATTTTAAGACCTCTACCTCCAGAATCAGGCTATACTAGCCAATTTACAAATATTGGTAATGTTATTAATAAAGGAATTGAAATGTCAATTGATATTACCCCAGTTAGAACAGATGATATCAACTGGAAAATATCTGGTAGCTTCTCAAAAAACAAAAGTGAAGTTAAAGGTTTAGAAGAAGGAGAACAAATACTTTATGGAGGTATCTTCGCTACACCTGCTAATGCTGCTATAAATGGAGAGCAATTAGGTGTAATCATTGGAACTAGAGTTTTGAGAGATGATGCAGGGAATAGATTGGTAGATGAAAATGGATATTGGATTCAAGATCCATCAAATGGTATTATAGGTGACCCTAATCCAGATTGGTTCTCAACTATTAGTAACAGTTTTAGCTATAAAAATTGGACATTTAATATGCAATGGGAATATCAACAAGGTGGAGATATACTTGCAACCACTGTAGGTGCTCTAGTTGGTAGAGGAGTTGTAGGAGGTTTTGATCGTTCTCAAGGTGTTATTTTACCTGGTGTTCGTCAAAGTACTGGATTAGCAAATGATATTCAATTATCAGCTACTGAAGCTTACTTCAATAATATTGGCTTTGGTGTTAACGAATTATTAGTTTATGATGCTTCACACATTAGATTAAGAGAAGCTTCTTTAAGTTATAATTTACCTAAAGCGTTTTTAAACAAAACTCCTTTTGGGAATGTATCAATAACATTTTCTGGGCAAAATCTCTTTGTAAGAGCATTTAATACACCTAAAGAAGTAAACTATGATCCAGAATTAAACAGTCTTGGTGTTGGTAACTCACAAGGTTTTGATTACCTAACGTCTTGGAATTCAACACGATATGGTATGAGCGTAAAAGTAACATTTTAAAAAAATAAAAAAATGAAAAAAATAAATAAAAATATATTTTGGTTATTCTTACTAGCTCTCTTTATTTCATGTGAGACTACAGAACTAAATCTTTTGGATGATCCAAACTTACCTTCGGCCGAAAATTTAGATCCAGATACAAATTTAAATTTTGTATGCTATAGTTTATCTGAATTTTTTGAAGAAGCTACTGAAGCAGGTGCAGAATCTGTACGTTTAGAGTACATGTTCGATACTTATCAAGTAAATTACAACAATAGTAATGTTAACGCATCTGGTATGTGGACTATTGGTTATGCTGATGTCTTGAATGAAATTGATAAAATAGAACCAATACTAATTGAATCTGGTAGAGTTAGACATTTAGGAATTCTTAAAATAATTAGAGCTTATACATTAATGACTCTTGTTGATTACTTTGGAGACGTACCTTTATCAGACGCTTTAAATGGCGCAGAGAACTTTCCAACATTAGATCCTGGACAAGATGTATATACTCAAGCATTAACAGATTTGGATGCTGCTTTAGTAGACTTCAGTAATATTAATACTTTAACTCCTGATGCTAATGATTTATTTTACGCTGGTGATGAAGCAAAATGGACTCGTTTAGCCAATAGCTTAAAATTGAAATATCACTTATCAAGACGATTAATCGATCAAGCTGGTTCTGCTAGTGGAATAGCTACTATTTTATTAGAAGACAACTTCATTACAAATAGTGCTGATGATTTCTTCTGGCAAGCTGGAACTTCAAATAACCCACAAAGTAAACATCAATATTACGTTGAGGAGTATGAAGCAGCAAATACTGGTGAATATATTCCTAATTACTTGGCATGGGCAATGACCGTAGAAAAAGGTGTTGATGATCCTAGATTGCGTTATTACATATACAGACAAGTAAATGCGTTCCCAACAGATCCATCAGTATTAAACAATGAAATTGATTGTTGGAATGACACAAGGCCATCTACATATGCGCCAATTGATGCGATATCTGCTCAACCAATGCCTTTTTGTTCACTATTTGATAGAGGTGATGGATATTGGGGAAGAGACCATTCTGAAAATGATGGAATCCCACCAGATAATGCTAAACGAATGACGTTTGGAGTGTATCCAGCTGGAGGTATTTTTGACGACGGTCAAGCTGCAGGTATTGACTCTGGAGATGGATTAAATGGAGCAGGATTATGGCCAATTATGATGAATTCTTATATGAATTTCATGAGAGCTGAAGCTGCTTTATATTTAAGTACTACTGATGATCCAAGAGCAATGCTTGAAGAAGGTGTTAGAAACTCAATAACTACAGTAATGAGTAAATTACCAAACCCAGCAAGTTTCAATAATGTTCCAGATGCTGATGACGTTAATGATTATGTAGATGCAGTTCTTGCATTATATGATGCTGCAACTAATGCAGATGAAAGAATGGCTGTTGTAGGTAAAGAGTATTGGTTAGCCATGTATGGTAATGGTGTTGAAGGTTATAACCTTTATAGAAGAACAGGAACACCTATTAATTTACAACCAACATACTTAGGAACTGGAAGTTTCCCTAGATCTTTCCTGTATCCTAATGTATCTGTAGATAGAAATCCAAATATTAATCAAAAACCTGGCTTAACAGAACAAGTGTTCTGGGATAATAACAGTGCAGGATTTATACAATAAAAAACATATTATGAAAAATAGAATATTAAAAACGATTTTTGTGTCTGTGATTATTTCAGTAGGTTTTACTGGATGTTCAGACGATGATAAATTACCTGTTAATTTTGACGACCTTAATGTAACAGGGCAACCATTTGCTACAGAAATTAGTTCTGATGGATCTACTAATATGAATAAATTAAATCCTGCATCTTCTGTATTCTCTAAAGATTATCAATTATTTTCTTTAGATAATGGTAATGATGTGACTTCTGTAGATGTATTTGTAAGCTTTGATGGATTAACAACAGTAGCTCCAGAAGTTTTGTTATACACAATTGCAGCTTCTAGTTTTGACACTAGTGGAACAAATCCTAAGCTTCAAGTTGTCTATAATGGTGCTGAAATATTAGCAGCACTTAGCTTACCTCAAACAGCTCTTGAGGGTGGTGATGCATTTAGCTATAGATTAGCACTTACTAATAGCCAAGGAACTTGGAGTGATGTTAGTGCAAACTTTGATAATCAGTCGGCAGATCATACTTTTGTATCTTCTGTAGTTTGTATTGCTCCACCTCCAGCAGGAACATGGACAATTGACATGGCAGATTCTTATGGTGATGGATGGCAACCAACAACAGGAGATGGTGGTGGTGCTGGAATTACTATTACTCTAGATTCTGGAGAAATCATTGAATTAGGTCTATGTACTCCTTATGAAGATCCAGGTTATGATTGTGTTGCTGAATCTAGTGCTGGAAGTGATACATTTGAAATTCCTGTAGGTACAACATCTGCAGATTTTGTTTTCAATGGAGATAATTGGGGAGAAATGTCTTTTCAAATTTATGCACCAAGTGGTAACTTAGTAGCATCAGCTACTACTGGTACCGATCCAGGTCCTATTGCATTAAACTTATGTAACGAATAACATATGATTTATAGTCATTACAAAAGCTCCTTTCTATCCTAAAAGGAGCTTTTGTTTATGTCAGGCATTATCTAGTACTATATGAAATAATAAAAAAACTATTTAATTAACTTGTAATGACTTAAAACCACCCAATCGGGTGGTTTTTTTATGCAAATTACCGACTTCACTATTTGATAACAACAATTATAAATACTAAAAAAATAAAAAGACTAGGATCAACCTTCTAGCGCAAAATCAGCAGTTTCAAACCCTTTTTAAAATAAAGTATAACACTATATTATGGAATTAATAGTAAAAAGTTAAAATATAGTATATATATTGAATTATAACCAATTAAACTAGTTTTAATTATATTATGTTTAATCATATTTGATTTTTAATGAACATTTAATAAAACATAAGTAGGATATATGCACATTAATCATCATGTTTGTTTTGACTAATTTTAATATAAACAAAATGAAAACAAAGTTTAATGTGATGCTTACGCTGCTATTGGCGTTTGTAATTCAAGTTTCTTTTGCACAGCAAAAGAATGTGACAGGAACAGTTTCCGATACTGACGGCATGCCGTTAATAGGCGCAACTGTAGTAATTTCTGGAACGAACAATGGCACAACAACTGATTTTGATGGTAAGTTTAGCGTCAATGCCTCGGTAAGTGACGTCTTAAAAATCAGCTACTTAGGGTACTCTGATCAACTTGCAACAATTGATGACACAAATAACATAACTGTTGTAATGGAAGCTGATGAGTCTCAACTTGACGAAGTGGTTGTAACGGCCCTTGGGATTTCTAGAGACAAAAAATCGATTGGATATGCCTCTCAACAAGTAAGTGGGGATGCCGTATCTACTGTCAAGGTAGACAATATTGCTAGTTCGCTTTCTGGAAAAGTAAGTGGGGTTCAAATCAAAACAAATAACAACTTTGGAGGGTCTGCAAACTTCCTAATTAGAGGAGTTAGTTCTTTAACAGGGAACAACCAACCATTATTTGTTGTAGATGGAATTCCAATTTCTAATAACTTAAACAATTCGGCTCAACAAAGAGGGGGGCGTAAAGGGTATGACTATGGCAATGCTGCTATGGATATCAATCCTGATGACGTAGAATCTATAAACATCCTTAAAGGCGCAGCAGCGTCAGCAATTTACGGCTCCCGTGGAGCTAATGGCGTTGTAATTATTACAACAAAAAAGGGAGGAAAAGGAAACGCTAAAGTGACTGTAACTTCTAGTGCTCAAATTGGAAGCATTGACAAAAGCACATTTATTGAATACCAAGACGAATATGGCGCAGGATATGGAGCGTACTATGGTCCTGATGGAGATGCATACTTTGATCAATGGGATATGACTGGTGACGGAGAAGGAAACTTAGTCGTACCAACTTATGATGACGCTTCTTTTGGAGCGCCATTAAACGGGCAATTAGTTTACCAGTGGGATGCCTTTGTTCCAGAACATCCAAATTTCGGAAAAGCAACTCCTTATCTTGCTGGACAAAATACGCCCGTTGACTTTTTCGAAACAGCTACCCAATTAAACAATTCGGTTAGTATTACAGGAGGAGATGATAAAACTAGTTACAGATTGGGGTACTCTAACTCTGAAATCACTGGTTATATGCCAAATTCAAAATTAAACAAAAACAGTTTAAATTTTAGCGGTACATTGAAAGTGAATGATAAATTAACTGTTGGGTCGTCTGCCAACTATTTAGTTCAAAAAACTACCGGTAGAAACTCAACAGGTTATGGAGATAATTTAATGGCTCAGTTTAGACAATGGTGGCAAGTAAATGTTGACATTAAAGACCAAGAAAATATCTTTAACCAAACTGGAAAAAACTACTCATGGAATCACGAAGGAGCACTTACAGGACCAGGTTCAGGAGGTGAGCTTATTGGACATTACTGGGATAATCCTTACTGGACACGTTACAAAAACTACCAATCAGATGAAAGAAATCGTTTCTTTGGAAATGTGTTTGGAACTTATGAAATCAACGATTGGCTAAATGTTACTGCAAAAGGAGCCGTAGACACCTACAATGAACTTAGAGAAGAACGCAGAGCTGTTGGTTCTGTTGCGACTCAATTTGGTATCTTAGGAGATGATGAAGGATCAGGATATGACAGAGTTGACATCCTTTTCTCTGAATATAACTACGATCTAATGTTTAACGTTAATAAGCAGCTAACTGATGACCTAAGTTTAGACGGTGTATTTGGAATTAATGTTAGAAAAGAAAGCTATAGCTACTTAAGAAACTCTACCGCAGGGGGATTAGTAATTCCTAATCTGTATGCGCTATCTAATTCTTCAAGTTCTAACCCAAAACCAGTAGAGGTTTTGAGTGAAAAACAAGTAAATGGATACTATGCGCAAGCCTCTCTTGGGTATAAGAATACTTTATATCTTGACTTAACGGATCGGTATGATGTGTCTTCGGCACTTCCTTCTGAGAGCAATAGCTATAACTATTATGCAGCAAGTTCAAGTTTAATATTCTCTAAATTGGTAGAAATTGAATGGTTAGACTTCGGTAAATTAAGAGCTGGTTATGCCGAAGTAGGTAATGATTTACCTGCTGGAAACGTAAAGGACACCTACTCTACTCTTAATAATTTTGGAGACGCAAGTGTATTCTCATATGGATCGACAAAAAATAATTCTACATTAAAACCAGAAAGAACAAAGGAATTTGAAATCGGATTAGAAGCTAAAATGTTCAATAACGTTATTGGATTTGACCTATCCTGGTATAAAAAAAATACCGAAGATCAATTAATGCCGGTATCAGTGACTACAGCTACTGGGTTTTCAAACAGATGGGTAAACGCTGGTGAAATCCAAAACAAAGGAATTGAATTAGGTCTTTATGCAACCCCTTTGAAAACAGACAACTTAAGCTGGGATGTAAATGTTAACTGGGCTAAAAATGAAAGTTTAGTGGTTGGTCTTTACGGCGATCAAGAGAACTTACAACTCAATAGCTACCAAGGAGGGATTTCAATTAATGCAACTGTTGGTCAACCTTATGGGACTATTAGAGGAACCGGATTTAATATCCATGAAAATGGGGAAAGAATTGTAAACTCAAGCGGATATTATGAGGCCGTTTCGGATCAAATTATTGGGGATGTAAACCCTGAATGGAATGGTGGTATCACCAATACATTTAAGTATAAAGACTTCAAATTGTCCTTTTTAATTGACATTCAAAAAGGGGGTGATGTGTATTCTTTAGACATGCATTACGGGCAAGGTACCGGATTGCCAGACTTTACATCAGGGCTTAATGATCTTGGAAATCCAATTAGAAACACTCTAGACAATGGAGGTGGTGTTATTCTTCCAGGCGTAACAGCCGATGGCGCTCCCAACACAACTAGAGCACGGACTGATTATTATGGCGGAATCTGGTACTGGGGTAACTCTTCAAGAAACCCAGCAGCTTTAACTGTATATGATGCGTCTTACATAAAACTGAGAGAACTAACTCTTAGTTATAACCTTCCTGTTAGCGAATGGACTAAAGGTTCTATCTCTAAAGGAAGTATAACCTTAATAGGAAGAAATCTTTGGATTATTGACAAAAACGTTCCTTTTGCAGACCCAGAGTCTGGCTTGGGAGCTGGAAATGCTCAAGGATACCTTTCAGGATCTTTCCCTACCCTTAGAACTGTAGGGCTTAATTTAAATTTAGAATTTTAACAATATAAAAAATGAGAAAAATGAGAAATTACTTATTAAGCTTATTGTGTATTGCTTTTGTCCTTACTTCATGTGAAATAGATGAAAGCTTAAACACAGACCAGAAAAACCCAAGCCAGGTTCCTGCAAGTGGTTTATTCACAAATGCTTTGAAAAACATGGGAAATCAAATGAATTCCTGTAGTGTTAACGAAAATGTCTTTAGACTCTATGCACAATACTGGGCACAAACAACGTATCCAGATGAAAGCCAATACAATCAGATCACAAGAAATATTGGTGGAAATATGTGGAGCACTATGTATAGAGATGTACTTCAAGATTTAAAAGGAGCTAAAGAGCTAATTACCGCAGAAGGAGGAAATCAAGCGCAGCTTGGAATCATTAAATTCATGGAGGTATATGCCTATTCAGTACTGGTCGACACCTTTGGCAATGTTCCTTTTACAGAAGCATTAAATCCTGAGAATCCTTCTCCTAAATATGATGATGCTGCAGGGATATATACAGCTTTAGCAACTCAACTAGACGAAGCAATTGGAGATTTAAACAATGGCACTGGATTTAGCGAAAGTCAAGATATCGCTTATGCTGGTAATATTACTCAATGGAGGCAAGCTGCTATTTCTTTAAAACTAAGAATGGCAATGCGTTTAGCAGATTCTAACCCTTCAATATCACGAACAATGGCAGAGTCTGCATTTATGGCAGGGCCTATCGTCGCTAACGCTGATAATTTTGGAATAAATTATTTATCATCAGCTCCAAATACAAATCCGTTATGGGTTTCTCTTGTTCAAAGTGGCCGAAAGGATTTCGTTGCAGCAAACACGCTGGTAGATGCTATGAACCCTAATAATGATCCAAGGCTATCTTCATTCTTTCAAATGTATGAAGGCGCCTATGTAGGAGGAACTTATGGAAATGCTAACGGAGCCTCTAGTAATTCAGATTTATCAGAATTGATTAAAACACCAGATTTTAAAGGCGATTTGATTACAGCTGCTGAAGTACACTTTTTATTGGCTGAAGCTGCCGCAAGGGGGTACTCAGTTGGCGGTTCCGTTGAAGCATACTACAATTCTGCTATTGAAGTTTCTATGGAGGAATGGGGAATATCGTTAACTGATACCGCTACTTACATAGAGCTTCCAGAAGTTGCCTATGCAACGGCAAATGGCGATTGGATGCAAAAAATTGGATCTCAGAAATGGGTTGCCATGTATAATAATGGCTATGAAGGTTGGACTACTTGGAGATTGTTTGACCTAGGTCTTAACGGACCAGTAGTAGACGGAGTAACTTTAGATATTCCAACAAGATTTCTTTATCCTGTTTCAGAAGCAACTTTAAATGGTTCTCAGTACGATACTGCTGCAGCTGCAATAGGAGGTGATTTTAAAACAACAAAACTATTTTGGGATGTTGAATAAGACATGTTAAAAAAAGTTATTTATGACAAGTAAAAAGCAGTTATTAATTTAACTGCTTTTTTTT
>TARA_B110000259_G_scaffold18711_4_pt1 | contig 10859 bp, 10 predicted proteins | sample TARA_B110000259 | Tara Oceans TARA_B110000259 (sample SAMEA4397649) | marine metagenome | biome: Polar Biome; feature: [SRF] surface water layer (ENVO:00010504); material: water (ENVO:00002006), including particulate matter (ENVO:01000060) such as... | depth 5 m | reverse complement strand
TTTAGAAGAGCAAAGAGAGTGCCATCTATTTATAATAGATATAATTCAACATGTTATATGTTTTTTTTAAGACTGTCAAAAAAAATTTCTGTACATAAGTATTAAATACTCTCCATTCGTTTTTCAGGTTCCACAATTTCACCAAACCGAATACCGAAGCGCTCACCAATCATCACAACTTCGCCCTTAGCTATTTTTGTATTGTTAACTAAAATATCAAGCGGATCGCCTGCCAGTCGATCTAGTTCAACTACGGAGCCTTCATTCAATCGCAACAACTCACGTATAGTAATTTCGGTGCGACCAACCTCAACAGTCAGCTCAACGTCAATGTTCTCAAGCACCTTCAAGTTTTCTATACCAACATGTTGATCACTCTTTTTTGGAGCCTTATCTTCATCAGCCATTATCTTTATCCTTTTTCAATGAGATGCGCTCGACCATTGAGACCGCTACATTGGCGCCCACTTTGCCGACCTCAGCCTTATACACAGGCTCGCCAGAAATCTTGATTGTAATATGTTCGGGAAGCGTAATTGGAAAAGTGTCGCCAACAGCCCCTTTCATCAGACGTCCTATGTTAGTTTTTGTTTTAGTCAGCTCCGCTGACAGTGGAAGATTAATTGATAGAACCGCCTGCTCAAGCTTTTCCTTCCAGCTCCGGTCATCTTGCACAAATTCATTTTGCACACGCGATCTCAACTGCGAAGAAATAGGTTTTAAGGTCTGTAGTGGATATAACACATCAAAACTAGCAGGCTCCGAATCCGGCATTTGCACCATAAAAGAACAGACAATTACAGTGTCCCCACCATCCACAAAGGAAACAAATTGTATATTCTCTTCTCGCGAGAGTGGCATAAAAGAAGTTGGATATAAATCCTTCCAGGCATTTTCCATCGACCGGTTCATACCATCTGTGATAATTTGAATAATACGTTGCTCCGTAGCAGTAAATTCCCCTCTGTTTTGATGCAAAGACCTAACTTTAGAACCACCGTAATAGGAGTTGGTAAGTATAGAGATAAATGAAGATTGAACTACTAAAAGAGAGTTGCCACGAAGTTCCTCGAGACGGTTTGTAGTGACACTTACAAAATTATCACAACTCTCCACATACTCGTCAAAAGACTTCACCTCAGGAGGGAAAGAAGAAATTCTCGGCATGATCCGGAGCATTGGAAGAAAAACAGAACGGGTAAATCGACATATCTTTTCGTTCACCATTCTAAGAGCGTAGTAATCGCCCAGCAGAGAGAGATCCTCGGAGCCAAAATCAAAATCCCTAACAGCTGTCTCATCAAATAAAGTTTTTGTTTCTTCAGGCGCAATACTATTTCCAAGCCCCCCAAGGAGGGCTTCTACTTCATCATTAGAAAGTGAGCGGGATCCGACCATCTGAACTTAGGTTCCTATTGTAAAACGAAAGAAGTAAAATACACACCCTCGACGCCACCAAAGCCTTCAAGTTCTTCAAGCTTGATGTTAATGGCATCCTTTATAGAATTAGCCAAGTTATCACGCCCAACTTTGCCGTCAATGTCATCGACAGTATATGAGCTAACTACGCCAAGCACCTCTGACCTCATGGCCATTTGATGCTTTTCAACATTTTCTATTACTGTTTCGTCATATTGGGTAGATACCCCAACGCTAATTTGTAAAAACTGCTTTGACTTATTTAGGTTTGTGGTGAAGTTGTCCGCAAATGTATAATAAGTTGTAACAAAAGTTTCGTTAACAGGAGTGTCTTTGGTTACCTTCTGGGGCTCCAAACTTGTTTCATTAAGCCCATCCTCACTAGGAAGCTGACCTGCTTGTCTTAGTTTCTTCTCAATCAGCTCTTCAACCTGCTGTGCAGGTGTTTGCATTGGCATAAACAGAAATGCTCCCACACCAAGCCCAGCGCCAACAAGTAAAATTGGCCCCAGCACATAAAGAAGAATTTTTTTAAAGTTTACTTTTGATTTCTGTTTTTCTTCAGCCATAATAATATCCTACGCAATCAAGTTCAAACCAGTTGAATTTCTATATTCGGCGCTTGTTTGACCAGCTTGTTCTTGTGTCTGATTTAGCGCGCTATTTGACCCACCATTCGTCTTATTTTTGTTTTTATTTTCATCATTCCGTTGTTGATCAAAGCCGGCCTGAGTGCCGACTGAGAAATTCAATAGCTTCATACCATTCTGTCCAGCTATTTGCGATAAAGCTTCTTCATTAGTTCGTAGCAAACTTGCCGCAGCTGCCGTTTCAGCAACCATCCGAACGTCTAAAGCCTGCTTATCAAGAAAAACATTAACTTTAATTTTTCCAAAACTTTCTGGTTCAAGTTGAAATTCAAAGTTTTCTTGACCGTTTATGATTTTATCAACGATCATCATGCCAATACGCGAAGCATACTGGGCATTATAAAGCGAAATTTTATCAGCCATGTTTGGCGCGGCTAATTCCGTTCCATTCAGTTTGGGTAGTGAGGATATTTGAGTTTCGGCTAGGCTCGACCAGAACGCTATGCTCGCGGGCTCGCGTTTCAGTTGGTTACTTTCACTCACGATAGTGTTCATCGGTGATAAAGTATCCCCACGTACAATCTCTGTAAAAATTGTTTCTAAGCTTGAATTAGCCCCGCTTACACTACTTACTGCATTACTATTTTTGTTAGCAAAAAAACTATCTGAAAACTTTAAATTAGCTTTTAAGAAATTTTGATAATTAGCATTTATTGCTAAAGAACTTGAAATTGGCCCTATTCGAATATTATCTTTAAATTGAGTGAAATTCAAAAAATCTAAGTTTGCCGATTTCTGGACTTTTTCTAAGCTAGTCTGAGCTAACAAACGCTCAGCTACTTGGGCTTCATCCGTTGAGCCCCCATTACTTTTTGTAGTTATATCATTTTGTAAACGTTCCAGAAGTTCCGAAACTCCGATGCTTGGCAAGAGCTTTAGAACTCCACCCACCGTCGATACATTTTTAGTTACAACATTCACCTCGTGGTCCGAGAGCGTCGACATTTCTTTAATTGCTAAAATCAAATCACGAACATGAGCGACTTTAAGGTCGTCAGCATTTTCTTTGGGAACCATTTTTTCTAAGATAACTGGTGCAACTAGTTCTCGTCCAATGCCCGGCTTCGCTGAGACCTTGGCTGAAATGTCAAATTTAACAAAATCTGGTAAGTCACGAACTGAAATCCCCTTTGGCGCCGATAGGCCAATAAGAAGCTTGCTTCTTGGGTCCAAGTCGCGATCTATCTCTAACTGGCGGCTAGCAACACTAAATTCCGATGTGGGTCCGTCAGATAAATTTCGCGGCAAATCGATCAAATTAATTTGACCAAGTCCACCATCAGCCGCCATTAGTTCTACCTTTACCGGTACAAAGACATCAAATATGCCATTGTTATTCTTAGTTTGAACTACTTTCTTTACACCATCAACGTCGTCAGCTTTCTTTACACCATCAACGTCGTCAGCACGCCCCACTACATCAAATTCTAAGGCTTCAACATCCGACACAAGGGTTTTAACCGGTTGGATTTTAGAGGAACCTAAAATTGGTTGGACAGAACTTTCAATTTCTTTATTGTTAAAGCTTATAGGCACAACTTGTGGAATAAAAATCTCTCCACTTGATATCGGCGCCTCAGTGGTTGAGACGTGGAGTGCTAGGGACTCACTTAGGGCAGCCTTGAGGCTGCGTATATCAAAAACAATTGTTGAGGCTTTCCCAGAATCCCACTCTAAGCTTAACGGTGTGCCGTTAATAACGTCTTGAAATGCAGCCACATTAGTATTATTTATTTCAATAGCTTCGCCGACTAACCCACTCTCGAAGTCTTCCACCCAGGAAAGTAAATCATTTAAAGGCACTACGTTCATGTCTTGCGAGGAATGGTCGATGACGAGGTCTGAGTTGTGAAGACTAATTTTAGACCCAAAAAATGATGCTGTCGGAGCAAATCCACCATCCGTGATATTTAATAAATTAATATCAAAGTTTTGACCCAATTCACTTGGGGTTAACTCGGCCATCTCACCGTTAGGAAGTCGCGCTACAAGTGTACTAAACTTTAAATCTTTTGGATCGGCCTTTTGCATCTGCGGCAACCCAGCATCGCTACCACGGCCCGATAAATCCTGGACTTCGAAATCACCTTTCATCGATCCTAGTAAATTTGCGAAGTCAATTAAAGCGCCTGACTCCTGTCCACTCGCGCGAGACAGAACTTGCGAGCCATCTTTTGGCATCAGCCATTCGTCACTCGCAATTTTCATTTTATTTACCTCACACCAATCAAGTCAGATGAGCAATTTCCGTACCAGTTATTTTTTCTTAAAAATTAATTCTTTATCTAATCTCTTAAGTTCCAACAATCGAGCATCCGATTCATTAATTTCTTTGAGGCGTTCAGAAATTTTTTTAATTTTTAAATCATGCCTAGCTACTTCATTTTGGAGGTGTATTTGCTCAGTAGTAAAAAATTCGATTTGATTTTCGATGATTTCTTTTTGCTGAATCATTTTTTCGCGAAGCTTGCTTTTTAACTGAACAAGTTGAACACTCTGAACGATCCCAACGTCAATGGTTTCCTCAATATTATAATTTAGATCACTTTCCAGTTGTTTCACTTTTGTGATTTTTTGAGATATCAAACTTAGCTTTGATTGAGTTTGAGTTTTTAGATTTTTACTCCTTCGGCCCATAAGATGAAACAACTTGGATTTTCCCATAGCTATGCCCTACTTCAATAAATCTTTTAACATAGTTTCCGTATTTCCAAATTCGTAACGATCAGATTTGTCTTGTAATAAAAATTGTACAATCTTTGGCCAGAGCTGCACTGCCAAGTCTAAGTCAGCGTCTTGTCCTTTGACATATCCACCCATCAAAATTAGGTCTTGGTTTTCGGAATAAACAGAAATCAATCGCCTCAATTGACGGGCATAATCCAAGTGATTAGCTGAACATAAATCCGTCATAAGACGGCTCACTGAATTATTTACATCAATTGCCGGATAGATGCCCTGTTGCGCTAATTTACGCGACAAAACGATATGTCCATCTAAAATTGCGCGGGCACTGTCAACTATAGGATCAGAGACAGTATCATCGCCGTCAGCTAAGATCGTATAGATCGAAGTAATAGACCCGCATGAATGCGCCCCAACTCCAGTGCGTTCAATTAACTCTGGAATAAGTGAGATAACTGACGGTGGATATCCACGGGCAGTGGGCTGTTCACCAAGCGATAATCCAATCTCACGCTGCGCATGAGCAACACGAGTTAGAGAGTCCAAAATAAGAAGGACATTCTTCCCTTGGTCACGAAAATATTCTGCTATACACGTCGCACGTTTTGCCCCTTGCAATCTTAGCAACGGCGAACGATCCGCAGGCACAGCCACTATGACGACCTTGTGGCTTGAGTGGGATGAAGTAATTTCCCTTGTGAAAGAGATTAATTCACGGCCTCTTTCTCCAATTAGGCCAACAACTATTATATCTGCTTCAGCACTTCTAGTTATCATGCTCAATAAGACAGACTTACCAACACCTGAGCCCGCAATAATTCCCATACGTTGACCACGGCCAATCGCTGTCAACGCATTAATACTCTTAATTCCAACATCAAACACATCACTAATTTCACCTCGGTCGAATGGATTAATAGCCAATCCACCAATGGGGATTTGATCTTCAAAAGCTATCGGCCCACGACCATCCAGTGGCTCGCCTAAGCCATCTACAACACGGCCTAAAAGTGCTGAGCCAACTTCAATTTTTTTCACTCCACCGGAACAATAAACTATATCACCACTAAAAATTTCTGCGGATGTCTCATATAAATATATGATATTTTTATTTTCTCTAAAGCCAATAAGCTCTCCCTTTGAGATTGTACCAGACACGGATTTTATGACACACTCAGACCCGATAGATGCTGGAAATTGGCTGCTTTCAACGACACGTCCATCGTAGGAAATAACAGTGCCACGAAAGTGGACTTTAACACGAGACGCAACTCTTTTTCCTATGTTTTTCAGTAGTTCAGAATACCAAACACTTGCCACCTCACTATGCGCCACAACCTGTTGATTTAGCATGGTTAATCTCCGCCTGATGGCTTTAATGGTAATACCTTAGCGGAAGCTTTTTGGCTAAAGATTTCAAATTCACCCCGGTTCAAAAATTTATCACTAACAAATTTAATTTTGACGTCTGATTTAGAACCCAAAGGCACAACGAGGTCATAGTCCTTGGAGTTAAGGTGAACTGTCGTCTCATCTTTATTTGAGCATATATGCTCTATCGTACTTTCAATTTTCTTCATCAGTGGTTTGGGCATTTTATCAATTGTTTGCCCCGCCAAATCGGACGCTGCCTTTAGAATAAAATCAGAAATTTGAGCTTCAATTTGGTCAGAGAATGCGTCCATTGCCTGGACTAAAGCCGACTGCGTAAGAGCAATATGCCCCTGTTCTAGCTTTAATTTTTCATCAAAATCTGCCTGAACATCGGCAAGTTCTTTAATGAATTCCTCTGTTTCACAGATAGAACGCGCTCTGTGATTGTCAGCATCCACCAACTCCTTGACTTCCACTGAACCCACTTCATCAAGCTTAGTGGCTGGCTCCTGCCCCTCAGAATGAATTTCTTGAGCATCAGACATTTTATTTATCGGATCTATATTTTCAGAAAACTCCTCAAGATCAACAATTTCTGGGACTTTGGAAGCCTCATCTTCTATCGTCTCCTTGATTGAACTCTGGTCACCTTTATTTTCTTCAGAAACCTCGGCACGGCCGACAATATCCGAAACAATATCAGCTTTTTCGCCTGTGATATTTGTTCTGACAAGATCGAATAGGCTTCCAGACTTCTCAAACTTTAAGTTGGAATCTTGCGACTTCACATCTGCATAAAATTCGTTCAAGCCGGCCGCCTTTAGTAGGCCTTTTATGTCCTCATTATTAACCGCTGTGGCTGAGTTAAAATCTTTTTCAGGCTGTTGGTTCATCAAATCATTTCCTCACCGCCCCGGCCTGCCAGCACAATTGTACCGTCATCAGAGAGTTTACGCGCAACATTAATGATCTGTTTCTGGGCCTCCTGAACTTCGGTTAATCGCACTGGTCCAAGAGCATCCATCTCATCTCTTATGTTGGCAGCTGCCCGCGTTGACATACATCCCAATAGCTTATCTTGAAGCGACGTTTCGGCGCCCTTCATTGCTATTATCAGAACATCTTGATCAACTGAGCGCAGTAGAGTTTGTAAAGATCGATCATCTGAACTTGAAAGATTTTCAAAGACAAACATATTGTCCTGAATTTCCGCCATAAGATCCTTATCATCTTTCTTAATAGCGGTGAGAATTCGAGTTTCCATCTCAGTTTTAGTAAAGTTCATTATTTTAGCGGCAGCCTTGACGCCACCAATTTTGGATGCCCGCAGTGAAGTATTGGCCGCAAATTTCTCTTTCATCACACGCTCTAGTTCCTTAACAGCACCAGGCTCAACAGTTTCAATCGTTGCAATTCGTCGAACAATGTCAGCTTGGATATCATCTGGCAGTAATGTCAGAACATCTGCTCCGAGCCCAAATTCGAGGTAAGAAATAATCAATGCTTTAATTTGTGGATGCTCATCGATAATTAGCTCTGAAATCGCACGGGCGTCCATCCAATCTAAAATGTCGATAGCTGATTCAGAACTTGCTGGAGTAATCCGCCCCAAAACAGACTGTGCTTTATCCTCACCGAGGGCCCGAATCATTACATTCTCGATATAACGACCAGCGCCCAAACCGAGCCCCGTTTGTTTCTTTATAGTTTCTAGAAACTCATCCAAAACCATATTTACAGTCGTTTGATCCACGCCCGTAACGGAATACATCGCTGTGCCCAAGTGCTGGACCTCGCGCGGGGTTAAATTTTGTAATACTTGTGCCGCTTCTTCCTCGCCAAGCAACATCATAAGGATTGCGGATTTCTCTGTACCAGACAGATCCGCTAACTTTTCTACGTCTAATTGTTCTTCAGCCATTTTGGATTCCTACGTAAGTAAGTCTAAATCATCACGCATTAGTTGCTTAAACACATTTGCAACGCGCCCAGCCTCGTCTGCAACAATCATCCGAACAAGTGCCACTTTATCATCATATGTGTTTGCCGTATCTAGCAGATCTGCTGAGATACCAGATCGTTTCTTGGGTTTTAATTTTGCTTTAATACTTTCAAGGTCTTCACCTTCGTCGACCTCAATAGCTTTAGTACTTTCCACTCTCTGGGTTGCCAGATCAGCCATTGTTTCTGCCTCAGCATAAAGTTCCATGACAGAATTAGTGCTTGAGGTTGGAACCAAAATACGTGAGAGCATTGGACGCACCACGCCAAGGGAAATAAAACCCAGTAACAATACGATCAAAGCATTCTCGATCGTAGACTTAAACCATGTGGTTTCGTACCAATCGATTTGTTCACCAATCACCTCATCGTTAAATAGTTGGGAAGTAATAGTCAGACTATCTCCACGCTCCAACTTTAACCCAATCGCGCTTGTGATGAGTTGCTCCAAATCTTTCTTTATTTTTTCAGAAATTGGTACAAAAGTGATCTCGCCCGTTTCTGGATCTATTATTTTCCGATCTCGAACCAATATTGCGGCATCAATTTTTGAAATTGTATTAGAAGGTGTTGTCACACTCTCATATTTTCTGCTTATTTCATAATTTTTCAACTCAGTGGACGATTTTGTTTCAAAATTATTTTTCTCTGCCGCACCCTCGCCACCCATTCCAGCTACTGCATCTCTAGTTTCAACTTGAGCTTCAGTGGGAGGCTGATTAGAGATCGCGCCGGGGATACCAACAGCGTCTCTTTTTGCTGTTATATTCATCGAGCTCTGCTCACTGAGAACAGCAATATCATTCGGATCCACTAACTCTTGCGACGTTTCCTTCCGCGTAAAATCAATTTCCAAATTTACCTGGGTCGTTACATTTGACGCTCCCACGATGGGTGCTATTAAACTTTGAATTCTGGAGCGGTAGATACTTTCAAGCCGCATCCGATAAGCTAATTGACTGTCTGCCATAACCTCATCGGCACTTTCAGGAGATCCAGAAAGAAGCCGGCCAGATTGATCAATAATAGAAACACCAGATTGTGCCATGGCCGGAACAGAAGAAGACACTAAATTAGTAATTGCTCGGACTTGCGTTTGATCAAGTTGACGCCCTTTTTTCAATGTTATAAAAACTGATGCCGTGGGCGCGATTTGGTTGCGAATAAAAACAGATTTTTCCGGTAAAGCTAAATGTACACGCGCAGCTTGGATACTCCTAATCTCAGATATTGAGCGCGCCAACTCATTTTCTTGAAAGTTTTTCAACTTTGTCGCTTCTACTGAACGAGAGGCGCCTAGTGGTAAACTATCGAGCGCTTCAATACCACTTCCAGCATATTCTGGAAGGCCCTGCGCTGCTAGAGAAATTCTTGCCTGGTGGTAATCGTTTGTGGGAATTAGAACTTCACCAGTTGCAGGATCGAGCTCTACATCCATTCCCATATTTTTTAGTGCTTCATAAATTTTAGATTTTTCAGAATCAGATGCAGATGCATATAAAGTTGTTAAATTAGGCTCTTTCATTGCCGTAAACGCAACAATAGCAACCACTGCAGTGAGCGCAGCAAGTATCGTTGGAAATGCCCTGCGGAAGCTTGGCTGATCCATCATATCACGGACACTCACCATCGCATTTCTTGGCACAGAAAGCATATTTTGCGGACCGGTTGACCGGGCTTCCATCTGAATTATTTGATCTGTATTGGCCATTTCAGTTTCCTATTCGCCCTAAACAGGCATATTCATGATATCTTTGTAGGCACTAAGAGCCTTATTACGGATGTTCAAAGTGAGCTGAAATCCAAGCGAAGATACCTGCTGTGTAACCATGACTTTCGACAAATCATTTTCAACACCAAGTTCATAGTCTTGTGCAAGCTTAGCTGCGGAATTTTGGCTTTCAGCCACGTCCTTAAGCCCATTAGTTAGCCTCTCAGAAAATGTTGGCCCATCACTTTTACTGGGCGCCTGTGCACTATTTTTAGCCAATAGTACCTGTTGCTTCACATCAGCCAAACTGTTGTTCAACACAGTCATATTTGTACTTTCAACTTTCATGATGCGTTCCTTATAGTGCCCGGGCTTGAAGTTTTGAATTCAGAGCATCCATTGTATTCCTTGGACTAGTAATGAGCTCATTATCAAAAACAATGTTGATAGCTTGAATCGTATCTGAATAACTCAGGATTTCAGCTCTCTGCATAACGTTATCTAACTCCCTAACGTTGCCAGGCCAATCATGTTGCATAAGCCGATCAAGTGCGTCAGAGCTAAGCAGCTTTGGGTGTGTTTTTTCTGCTGCGTTTCGTACCAGCAGATGGGCAGAAATTGCCGGAATGTCTAATACACGTGATTTCAAATCTAATGTAGAAATTGGAAATACGTTCAAGCGATAGAAGAGATCTTCTCTAAAATTGCCACTACCTATTTCTTCTTGCATATTGCGGTTGGTAGTGGCGAGCACGCGCACGTCGATTGTAATTTCTTTTGAGCTGCCAATCGGTGTGACTACTTTTTCCTGTAAAACGCGTAGCAGCTTAGCTTGTAATCCCATTGGCATTTCTGAAATTTCATCCAGTAGAACGGTACCTTGATGCGCCGCGCGGAACAAACCAGAGCTTGACTGCATTGCTCCTGTAAACGCACCTTTTTCATGTCCAAAAAGTATTGATTCCAGCATGTTTTCGGGGATTGCAGCACAATTTATCGCAATAAATGGTGCGTCCTTG
>TARA_B110000259_G_scaffold174419_1_pt1 | contig 10861 bp, 13 predicted proteins | sample TARA_B110000259 | Tara Oceans TARA_B110000259 (sample SAMEA4397649) | marine metagenome | biome: Polar Biome; feature: [SRF] surface water layer (ENVO:00010504); material: water (ENVO:00002006), including particulate matter (ENVO:01000060) such as... | depth 5 m | reverse complement strand
GGGTTATAAAATAATTTATCATTATCTTTCAAATCACTTAAAAAAAATTCAGTGCATAAATCAAGCCAATTGTGCTATTTTTGCAATTCTTTTGCTATCTGTTGAGACTATAACTTTATCAAAAATTCTAGATTTTATTGGAATTTTAATAACAATTTCCAATAAACTTTTTCCATTAATTTTTAAAATATTTTTATTTTTTAATCTTCTGCTATTTGATCTTGCAGCAATAATACAATTGGGTTTGTTTTTTTTTAATAAAACCATCTTAAAAAATAAGTTTTTTTTTTATTTTTAGTTCTTTTAACATATTTGTTGTAAATGCTATCCCTTGATCAAAATCTTTATATGCTTTTTTTCCTAAAATTTGTTCATAATAAGACGGGTTCACTCCATAACCAGGTCTAATTTTTTTAATATTATTAACAGAAAACTTATCACCTTTTTTTATTTTTTTAATAATATAAATAGATCTTCGAAATTTTCTGTTTTTTAGCTCAACTTTTGTTCTATAAAATTCATTTTTTCCAATTAATTTATAAGCTAAATCAATATCATCTCTAAACTTTTTAATTTCTTTTCCTTTAATAGAAAAATTATAGTCTAAGCTTTCTTTACGTGAATTTATTGCAATATGTTTTTCTACAATGTCAGCACCAGATGCTATTGCTAATTTAGCAATAACATTATCTGTAGAATGATCAGATAATCCAACTCTACATTTAAATCTATTTTTAAGAATATCTATATTTCTTAAATTAAAATCAAATATTTTTGAGGGATAATTGCTCACGCAATATAATAAAATTATTTTTTTTGCACCATATTTTTTTGCTGTATCATAGCTAATTTTTATTTCATCTAAATTTGCCATTCCTGTAGACATTATTAATATTTTTTTTGTTTTAGCTATCTTCTTTATCAATGACAAATCTGTCATTTCAAATGACGAAATCTTATAAAAAGGACAGTTAAGAGACTCTAAAAAATCAACTGCACTCTCATCAAAAGGGGTACTAAAACAAATTATTTTTTTTTTTTTACAGTAGCTGAAAATTTCTTTGTGCCATTGCAATGGGGTTTGGGCTAAATTATAAATGTCCCAGAGTTTTTTACCTTTCCAAATACCTTCTGTAATTAAAAAGTCTTTTTTATTACTATTCAGAGTCATGGTGTCTGGAGTGAAAGTTTGTAATTTAACTGCATCAGCTCCATATTTTTTTGCATCATCTATCAACTGTTTAGCTATCTTGAGCGAGCCACAGTGATTAGCCGAAATTTCTGCTACAAAAAAAGGTTTTTTACTATTTAAGGACATTTTAAATATATATATAATTAATTACATAGTTAAACAAAGATTAATTTTTAATTAAATAGAATGAAAGAAATAATTATTAGAACCAATTTTAATATAAAAGTTGGTTTAGGTCATTTTTTTAGGTGCAAAATACTTAAAGAAAAATTTGAAAAAAAAAATTTTAAGGTTACTTTTATTACTGACAATATTACCAAATCAAAACTTACTAAAAATATAAATATATTAAATCTGAATCAAAAAATATTTAATTATCTAGAAGACTCAAAATTGGTATATGAAAAAATTAAAAATAGAGATGTTTGTTTAATTTTAGTAGATGACTACAGAATAGATTTTAGATGGGAAAAAATATTTGTTAAAAAGGGATATAAAGTTGCAATTATAGATGATTTAGCCAATAGGAAGCATTATTGTGATTTTTTAATTGACTCTGGCTGGTATGGCAAAAAAGAGAATATTGAAAGATATTCTAAACTTATAAAGAAAAACACAATTACACTTTATGGACCACAATATAAAATCTTAAGTCCAAAAATTAAAAGAATTAAAAAAAAAGAATTTAATATTATGTTCTATTTTGGTGGTGGTAATTATTTAAATAGTTACTATGAAATAATTAATGATTTAGTAACAAAACTTAAACTTTTTAAAATCAAAATGAAAGTCAATATTGTGGTTAGTGGTTTGTTTAATTTAAATAAAAAGATTAATAACAAAAATAAACACGTTAATATTATAAAAAATAATTATGAACTTTCAAAGATAATTAATGATACATCTCTATATATTGGATCTAATAGTTCTATTGTAAATGATTTATCATATTTAAAAACACCAAGGATTCTGATTTCAGTAAATAAATTGCAAAATATAAATATTAAAAATTATCAAGATTTAGGTAATTATATTTATATCAAACATCCTTTTACACAAAATTTAAACAAGATTACTAATCTAATAATTGAAGTAGTTAATAATTTTACAAGGTTTAAAAACCTTTTTTTAAATCCCAAAATAAAAATTGATAAAAATGGAGCTGATCGAATTATCAAAATATTAATAAAAAAAATTGATGGTTAAAGAGATAAAAAAAAAACTACTAGATAAGTATATAAATAATTATCATACATCAAGATTTCTGATTCATAATCAAAAATATAGTATTACAAAAAATGTTGAAATAATTGACCATTATATATGGTGGTTTAAAAATGCAAGAAATTTTTCAATCTACAAACTATCTAAAGATAAACACATTTATTTTTGGTCAGAATTAATTACTTTAGATAGAGAGAAATATTGGACATGTGGATTTCATACAGATTTAAATACAAATATGATGGAGATAATAATTTCATATAAAACTTTTTTAAAAAAGATTAAAAAAAAAATATCTCTACCAGTAATTGGATTAATAAATAAAAGGAATATATTTATGAAAAAACTTAATAAAGATATTGGTTTTCAAGAAATTAGCAAGAAGGAACCTAAAAATTTCAAAATTATTAAAAATTACTATAAAATTAAAAATACAAATAATTATATTTTTTTTAAATTATAAAATTTTTAAGCCCATTTTCTTTAAATATAATTTAATTAATTTATAGCTAGTTATTTGAGTAACTTCTTTTTCTTTAAAAGAAACACCAATTTTACCCTCTAAAGCAATAATAAGTTTTAAATGGTTTAATGAATCCCATTTTGGATATGAAGCCATGGAAAGGTCATCTGTAATTTTTGAAATTTTAATTTTAAGGATTTTGGCTAAAATTTTTTTTATTTCTGTTTCTAGAATTTTCATTTTAATAACTTAGTTATATCTAATTATATTTTTCTCTTTTATTAGATTTTTTTTGTCTAAATCACAACTAAATATTATATTGCCATTTTTATATTTTTTTTTATTAAAATTATGCTTGATAAAAAATTCATAAGCTGGTCGATTTTTATCTGTTTTGATAAAAATAAAATCTAAATCTATAAATTTTTTAGACTTTAAAATATTAAAAATTTTTTGATAAAAATGCTCCTCTATCATTCTACCAAGCGCTCTACAGCTAAATAGGCTATTTTCTACAATTGCTCTCTTAGATAAACTCTGAATCTTAATAATGGATAAACCAATTATTCCATAATCACCAAACTTATCTTCAGCTGCACATTGTACAACTAGATAATCAGGATCTTTGATATAGCTCACGATTTTTTTTTCACTAAGCCGCAATGTTGATGTATTAAATTGATTTGTTTTTATTGTCATTTGTGACAGGCGTTGAATATTTTTTTTTATATTCTTTTTTATTGTTAATTTTATTTTTAAACTTTTAATATATTCTTGTGGGCTTTTAAATTTTGTTTTTTTTTGATTTCTTTGTTCTTCAATTTGGTATAATTTTGTTCTTTTTTTATCTTCATTAGTTGTTGATGATGTATCAAAATTTCCTATTTTTAATAGTTCACTATTTATTCGAAGGTTTAGTTTTGGAACTAATAATGTATCAAGATTTGGTAAAGTATTTTTCACTTCTAAGATTTCAAATTTAGAGTCATCAACAAATATTGAATTTTCACTAGATATATTTAGTTCTTTCAGCATTTTTTTTATATTTTCACTTTTTGGTTGCCAATTTACCTTAAGATTTGAAAAATCTTTTATTGATAATGGCATTTTTTTTTGTTTTGCTTTAAAAAATTTTTTTATATCACTTAAATTATTTTTTGAACATAAAGCTAGGATTATTCCATTTTCTTTTAACTCTTTTAAGTATTTTTGAAAGAGATAAAAATTTTTTTCAACTCCTGTTTTTTTTATGTTGATATCTTTAATTTCATTCTCACCTATTATGCCATTCCATAAAGTGTTATCTGCGTCTAATATTATCAATTTATGTGCTTTTCCATTCTTAGCTCCAATAAATTTGTATAGATAGCTTGAGACTTCGGATCCTTGAACTAAATTAAAAGGATACATTGATTGTTTCCAGTATTTAAGATTTTGTCCTTTAATATAATCAATTTTTGATAAAACTTCTTCAATATTTAATAAGTGATAGTTTGTTTGTTTTGTACAGAGCTTATTTATAAATATATTTAAAGAATTTTGTATCTTCTTACCTTCTTTAATTAATGAATTTGAAAAATTACATATACCTATGTCTATTGGAAAATTTTTATTAATATTGGAAACAATTGATAATATATTTTCTTTAATTTCTCTAAAAATAATTTGCTGTTCTAAGCCAGTTTTTTTAATTTTCTGGTTAATAAAATATGCATCTATATTAAAAAATAACAAAATTAAATCAGGCTTAAATTTATAGAATTTTGATTTAGGATTTAGAAATTCATTTACACTGTCCTCATAACCACTTATTAAAAAGTTTGGTTTTAAGAACTTTTTTGACAACTTTTCTTCTATCTCATCTAGTAGTGGTTCTATCGTAAAATTTCTTGAAATTAAAATATTTATTTTTTTCATTTTTTAACCAATATTGAACAATAATTTATTGCAATTTTTTCTGCTTTCCATTTTTTTCTTGGAATATTTTCAGAGGGTGTAATTAATTCAGATTTAATTTTGAGCTTAGAACTTTTTATAAGTTTTTGAATTTCATAAATATTTTTAAAGTGAAATATATGATCTACTTGAGCACAATTTGCACAAGTGGATAAAAAAATTTTTCCATCTTTTTGCAATAAATTAATAGCTTTCTTTAAAAAGGTTTTTGGATTTTTTACATGTTCAATTACTTCACCCATTATGATAAAATCAAATTTAGACTTTTCGTTTAACTTAAAAAAATCCTGATTAATAAATTTAATTTTGTTCATATTTTTTGAATTTTTTAAAATATTTTTTACAAGAGATAGGGATTGCTTACTTATATCGCATATTACGCCAAAACTTTTTAAGTTATTATCCATTAAATACTTTGATAGCAAACCATGACCAGACCCTATTTCTAGAAATTTAACTTCTTTTTTTATTTTAATATTTTTCTTATAAAACTTAAGAATTTTATAATGACTTTGCCAAAAAATTTGTGTTAACATTAAGCCTAATAAATAGGACTTCATTTTCTTTGATGATTTGTATAGGTTAATATTGTCAATTTTATTTCTTATAGCTCTATAGGTGCCATTTTTTTTTAAATACAATTGTTCTAACATCGTTTCTTGGCAAAGAGAATTATATGCATCAAGTGAATAAAATTTTTTTAATTTCCATTTTTTTTCTAGGGCAAATACTATTTTACAAATCTCTTCTGCAGTTTCAAAATATTCAAGATTTTGTAAACTTATAAATTTATTAACTTTAAAAAAATTATTAGGTCTAGTTGATAAAAGTTTTTTTAAAACTAAAGAAAAATATTTAAATTTAGATAATTGTATTTTTTTAATCAAATGAATGTCCAGCGTTTGCTCTTAAATTAACCCCTGTAATATGTGAGGATTTTTTTGATATTAAAAATTCAATTATTTCGGAAATATTTTTAACAGTAGCTATTTTATTTAAAGTAGAGTCCACTTTATATTTTTCTTTAGTTATAGGTGGAAAATTAGATGAAGCTTTTGCTTGAATGATACCTGGTGAAACCATATTAACTCTAATACCTTTTGATCCTAATTCTACTGCAAGAGATTTTGTGATTCCTAACAAAGAGCTTTTAGCAACATTGTAAGTAAGCATTTTAATTGGGGGTTTTCCAAATACAACATCTGACCCAATTACAACTATCGAACATTCATTATTTTTCAGATCTTCAAATAAAGTTTTTACCAAGTTAAAGAGGCCTATTGTCTGTATATTTATTTCCTTTTTAATATCATTTTGATTTATATCTTTCAGCGTTCTAAATTCAATTTCTCCTGATACGGTATAAACAATACTTTTGATTGAATATTTGTTTTTTACAAATTTTTTAATTTTATTAAGGTCTTTTAATGAATTTAAATCAAGTTTTAATAAAAAATTATTTTTTTTATTCTTCATTTCTTTTTTTAAAAATTTTCCATTTTTAAAATATGTTAACAATAATTTTTTTTTTTTTTTTGTTAGATTGTTGGCAATCTCTAATCCCACATCACTGCTTGCACCAATTACAATATCTAAATCTTTTAATTTTTTTTTCTTTTTTTTTATAATTTTTGTCTTTACTACTTTTATCTTTTTTAAAAAATTCTTTGGAAATTTAATTGTAGAATGTGCTTCCATAACTTTTTCATTTTTTTTATTGAAGACATTTGTTTCTAAAATCATTTGTAAGGTTGAAAATGAAATCCTAACTATTTTATTTTCAAAGTTTAATAAATCATTTTCATAAACGGGCTTTGAAAAAGTTATATTACAATCAGACCAAAGAGCTCCTCTGCCTGGTATTTTGTTTCCTATAATGCCTGATAAAAATGAACCAGTTAACATACCAAAAACTATTGGTCTTTTTAATCCATATTTTTTAGCTTCACTCAAATTTGAGTGTATTGGATTATTGTCTAAAGTTATTTTTTGAAATAAGTCAATTTTTTTTTTAGTTACTTTGATTTTATGTGTATATTTTTTTCCTACTTCAAACATTTAATACCATTTAAATAATGAGGCTCCAAAAACAAAACCTGCGCCTACTCCAGAAATTAAAACTAAAGATCCTTTTTTTATTTTCTTCGCTAACAGGGCTTCATTGAGAGTTATTGCAATTGAAGCATCTGCAGTATTACCATACCTTTCTACAGTTGTGTAAGTTTTATTCTTACTTAGTTTAAGCTTGCCCGATAAGTAATCAAGTAAATTTTTATTTGCTTGGTGAAATATAAATAGATCAACCTGGTTTAATTTAATTTTAGCTTTATTTAAAACTCTTCTTATTACTTTTGGTTGATTAACAACAACCTGTTTCCATGTCTCCAAACCATTCATATCATATAAAAATTTATTTTTATTTCTTGAATTATAAAATTTTGCAGGCAATAGGTTTCCGCTTCCAATTAATCTTACATCCTCGTAAGCTTTGCTGTCTGTAAAAATATCTGATGCCAGTAAGCCAAAACCTTTAGGAACTCTTGAGACTATTGCAGCTCCGGATCCATCACCAAAGTAAACTGAGTTTTCAGGTATAGTCCAATCTAAATATTTTGATTGAAAGGCTGACCCTATTACTAGAATGTTATTAATAGATTTATCTGATTTTATCTTTTCACAAGCTAGGGTTAATCCTATTTGAAATCCTGTGCAATTAGCATTTATGTCAAAACTACCACTATCATTTAATTTTAAATCTTTAACTATTTTTGATGCAAGACATGGGAATTTATATTCTGCCTCAAAATTACAACAAATAACTAAGTTTATATTATCCTTTGGAACATTTGATCTCCTTATAGCTTGTTTAGCAGCCTGAACAGCCATGAAGGACAGTGATTCTTTTTTTGATGCAAAATATCTACTTCTAATTCCAGTTTTTTCTAAAATAATCTTTTTTGATATTTTTAATTTTCTAGACACTACATCATTAGTTATTTTTATTTTTGGTATGTATTTTCCGGTAGATATAATTCCAGCACTCATTTTTATAAGATTAATTTAAAGTATAAAGCACACAACTTGGAAAAGTTTTTTGCTTTTTTTTAATTTCATCAAAATATATTTTAGACTTTATTTTATATTTAGATTTTTTAATAATCGAGTTTAATTTCTCAAAGGTAAGAACATTTTGAGATGATAATTGATGGAATAAAAGATACTCAGGGATATAAGTAGATTCTTTATTTTCAGAAAGAACATCGCTGGGTATATTAACTAATTCACAAATAATAAGGGGAGAGTTAGGAAAATAAAATTTTATTTTATTCAAAAAATTTATAATTTTTTTTTCTGAATTATTAGATATTTCGTGTATAAGGAACCACAAAGATATAGCTACTTTTTCATTTTTTAAAAAATTAGTCGCTACTTTTGCCCATTTATCAACATTTCCTCCATCACAAAGCATTACTTTGTTTTTAATTTTCTTTTTGTTTAGTGCCCCAGAGGATTCTTTGACAGAAACTTTAGAAAAATCTACTCCAAAAATTTTATTAAGTTTATTTTGCTTATTTAAATTAATTGCAAAGTCTGCATTTCCAATTCCAATATCAATTAAAGAAGAAATAGGGCCTAGTTTTTTTAGATTATGAATAGCATGAATAAAATATCTTAAATGTGTTTTTCCACTTCCTAAAATATTTTCATATCTATCAATAAGTATTTTTTCTTTTTTATTTTTTAATAATTGATCAAAAAAGTAAAAATAATTTTTATAAGAATGCGGAACAAAATAAGATGAATATCTTCGCAAAACATCATTCCCTAGTTCTGTTAGTTTATATTTATTTTTTACTTTGATTGCAAAGCCAACATTAGATAGATAATCAAATATCACTTTAAGTATTTCTGGAGAAAAATTTAACTTGTTTTTTTTAACATCTATAAGTTTATGATTTAATATTTCGTCTATATATTTAGATTTACCTAGGTAGGCAATTATTTGGGTTAAATAAAATCCTCTTAGATTTTGAACTATATTTTTTTGAAAATCAGAAACATTCATTTTAATTAGTTAAGCCCAAGTATATTGTTTGACCTGTAATTACAGCAGACTCTTTTTTAAAAAGAAACTCTATAACATTTGCTATTTCTTCTAGTTTTAGCTCTCTCTGTACCTGCAATTTTTTTTTTGAATTATTAATTATTGTTTCCCCAAGCTCTCTAAAAGATTTTGTATTGTACATAGAAGGTGCAATAGTATTACAAGTAATGTTTGCTTTCGCTAATTCTTTGGACAAAATTTTACTATATGTGTCTAGTGAATTCTTTGACGATGAATAAAGAGATGTACCTTCTTCCAATAATCCTACTGACATAGATGAAAGACTAATTATTCTGCCAAATTTTTTTTTAACCATTTTTTTTGCAACTTCATTGGTAACGCTTATTTGTGAAATCACATTAGTCTCAAAGACTCTTGTGACAAGTTCTTTATCGTTGAGAATTGATGGGAATGATGCTGGAATTAAAGCTGCGTTGTTAATTAAATAATCAATCTTTTTATACTTGAAATGTACATCCTTCACCCATTTTTTAACTTCTGTTTCATCATTTAAATTAAGAATTCTGTGTTTATAAAATTTTGAAGAAATTTTTGATTTACTTCTACTGCACCCAAAAACGATATAATTTTTTTTTAAGAAATATTTTGATAAATCTTTTCCTAATCCACTAGAGGTTCCAGTTATTAAAAGGATCCGTCTACTCTTTTGCATTAATTATTTTAAATAAAGCGTTAATGAAATCAGAGAGAGTAAGTTTCTTTTTTCCAGTATTTATTGAGTGAATTTTATCTATTTTTATTGGTATATTTTTTTTTGTTTCCTTTAATATCAATTCTTCTAATTCAACTATAAAATTTACAAATGCAATCGAATCTATTGCAGATCCATCACCTAATAATACTACCTTTTCAGTCTTTGTGCTTAATTTTACTTTTGCTGCATTTGCTGCAGTTTTAAGAGATCTTAGTGCTAGTTCAAAAAGTTTTTTTTTATTGATAAGCATTATAAATTTTATTTAATTACTGGATAATATCTTGCCATGTATTCTTCACTTAATAAGTCAGTTACTCTTAATTGTAAAGAAAATCTTATTTTATTTGAAGTGTTGGTTCCACTTCTGTGGACTAAAAACTGTGAAAAAATTATAGCCTCTCCAAGTTTTACTTTTGTTTTGATAAGTTCAAATTGTTTTGAGTTTTTAATTAACCTTGAGTTTTTTTTTTGTTTAAATATTTTTTTCTCTGCATGGGATTTGGGACAAACTTCCAAACAGCCTTCTTGTGCTCCAGTATCCATTAAAGGTATCCAAATAACTAAAGAATTTTTTGAGTGTTTATTGTAAGGAAAATCTTGATGAAAATCAAAAAAAGAATGTTTTTTATCTTTAGGAATATCGACTCTTGTAATAGGTCTTGTTCCGTAGTGAGGATGCTTAATGCCTAATTTTTTATATATATCTATCATTTTCTTATCACTTGCCAGTTTATAGATTTCTGGATCCATATGAATTAGATCAAATACAGCAACAAAACTTTTTCTATATTTACTTTTTTCAAGTCTAATTAAATCCTGATCATTTTTAATTTTTATCCCATACAATTGAGAAGAAATATTATTAAATAATTTTATCCATTTTTTTCTTAATTTTTTTAGAAAATTTTTGTGTCCTATTTTTACTTTGCAGTAACCAAGTTCATTTAGTTCTTTGTTTTTTTGAATATATAACTTAGACATTATTTTAAGAAAGATTCATCAAAACTTAGATTAATACTAATTAGATTTCAATAATTTATTACACTTGCTATTATAGTCAAATATAGAAAAGCTGATTAAATAATTTATTTATAAATTTTATTAAAAAAAACCCCAGTTGTTTAGACTGGGGTTATAAAATAATTTATCGTTATCTTTCAAATCACTTAAAAATTTTTTCAGTGCATAAATCAAGCCAATTGAGCT
>TARA_B110000259_G_scaffold25135_2_pt1 | contig 10908 bp, 7 predicted proteins | sample TARA_B110000259 | Tara Oceans TARA_B110000259 (sample SAMEA4397649) | marine metagenome | biome: Polar Biome; feature: [SRF] surface water layer (ENVO:00010504); material: water (ENVO:00002006), including particulate matter (ENVO:01000060) such as... | depth 5 m | reverse complement strand
TAGGGTATCTAAATGCCCTTGCCAAGACCAAAAAGTCTCCGGCCAGGGTATCAAATGAGCAGTGGTCTTGTCACGAAATGACATTTACCTTCTCAATGCGCTGTTGGTCTAGTTGGTTATGACGTTTCGTTTACACCGAAAAGGTCAACGGTTCGAACCCGTTACGGCGTATATTTTGGCGTATCTTTTTGCGCGGACGCGTGCAGGACGACCTCCTCTACGCGACGAGCCTATTGTCAGGTCAATCGGCGAGCAGGCGGCTCCACAGGGGCGCCCAAGGTGACGACGGGTGCTCCTGGTTTTTGGTTTTTTTCCAACGCTTTTTTTTCCCTCTCCATTTCGAATCCTTTCTTTTTCACTTTTTTTTGAACTGTTTTCTCGGGCCCGCCAACGCCGCGCGCGCAACGACGACAACGACGGACGCACAGCCACGAGGAGGCGCGTATCGAGAAGCGGGAGGAGAGAGCTTACCGTGTACGAAACGCGCGGCGTGTTAGTGATACGCGATGGTCCGCGTCGGAGGTGCGCCCCGCCGAGCCGCGGCGAAGCGATGTGCCTACCACACCGAACAAAAGTCGCTGGAGCGCACGTTTGAAACCATCGATCCCGCCACGATCGCTGAGGTGCTCGCGTCTCACTCCGGAAACATGGAACTCGCGGCGATGGACCTGGTCGAGCTCGACCGCGTGGGCGTACACGGCGCGAGCGGTGGGGCTTCTCCAGACGACACGAACACGTCCGGTGGCTCGCCAGGCGAGAACACCGAGAAGACCGCTACCGATCCTTCCTTCTGGAACGACGTGCTCGGAGACGTTACGATGGAAACCGACGACGAGGGCGAGGCGGGCGGCGTGGACACTTCGGGCGCTGTACACGTCCCCGCGACTGATGGCGTCACCCCGTACGCCTCCTGGCCCGCTGACCAGTGGTCCACGGTGGAGACGAACGTGTTGGGTACGCTGACGGAAAACGTCAATCTCGCGGAAAAGCTGGTGGGGTGGCGGATCTCGCCGGGCGCGGAGACCGACGCGGTCACCGCTGGTGACGATTCAATCGAGATTCTCGTCAAGTGGAAAGCTCGAGCGCTGAAGCACTGCTCGTGGGTATCCCTACTCACGCTCGCGGCGGCGCTGAACCTCGCGTCTCCGCGCTTGACAAAGTTTTGGGAGAAACACCCGCGGGCCGCCGGCGAGGCGGTTGCGGTGCCGCGAGAGTGTCTCGAGGTTTGCCGAGTTCTGGCGCTCCGAGACGGCGACGAGGCGCTTGGTTACGGCGACGAGGCCCTGGTTAAATGGGGCGGTGGCCTCGGGTACGACGAGACGACTTGGGAATCGCAGGCGTGGGTACGAACGAACGCCGCGACGGCGACGGCGCGACACGAGGAGGTGCTTTCTCGCCGCGCGCGGAAAGTCGCCGCCGCCGCCGCGCGCGTCGCGGCGGCGTCGCCCGTTTCCGAAGAGGACCACCCGCCGTCGCGCGAGTGGTACGGCAGCGAGGGTAACGTCCTTCGAAAGTACCAGCGCGAGGGTGTGAGGTGGATGGCACACAACCTTCTCGTCGCGGGTCGAGGGTGCGTGCTCGCGGATGAGATGGGTCTTGGAAAAACCGCGCAGTCCCTGGCGCTGATCGATTACGTGCTTCGCTCGGAAGCGATGACGCCTGAGCCGACGATCAAACCCAGGGGGCCCGCGCTTGTGGTGGTGCCACTGTCCACGCTGGTCAACTGGGAACGCGAAGCCGCGCGGTGGGCTCCCGGGGCGCACGTAGTGCCGTACGTCGGAAACCCGAGCGCGCGAGCGATGATCCGCCAACACGAGCTTATGTACGACCAAACAGACATGGACGGCGACGTGGTGTACAAAGCGGACATAGTGCTGACGACATACGAGATGGTACAAGCTGACCGGTCCACGTTATCGAAAGTGCCGTGGAGCTGTCTCGTGGTGGACGAGGCGCACCGATTGAAAAACAGCGAAGGACGAGCCGTGCGTGACTTGAACTCGCTCGATTTCGCCGGGCGCGTCGTGCTCCTCACGGGCACGCCGTTACAAAACGACACCGCGGAGCTTTGGTCGTTACTGAACTTCGTGGATGGACGCCGATTCGCGGATAAGGAGTATTTCGAGTCCAAATTCGGCGCGGTCAAAGGAGCGGGGCAAGTAGAGGCGTTGCACAAAGTTCTGGCGCCGTACTTGCTGCGTCGCCTGAAGCAAGACGTGGAACACAAACTTCCCCCGCGCGTCGAGACCCTCATCGAGTGCGAGCTCATGCCGCTTCAGAAGAAGTGCTATCGCGCGCTCTTCGAGCGCAACTTTAAGTTTCTGCGACACGGCTGCAACGACGACCGCGCGCTGGCCAACTTCAACAACGTCATGATGGAAGTGCGCAAGTGCTGCCAGCACCCGTTTCTTCTGGACGGCGTGGAGGAGGCTTTCGTGGCGCAGCAAGCGCTTCAGAAAGCGCGCGCGCGAAGCACCGCCACGATCACGCAGCTCGCGGGAAGCTCGGGGAAGCTCCAGCTTTTGGACAAACTGCTGCCACGACTCAAAGCCGGGGGACACCGCGTGTTGATTTTCAGCCAGATGACGCGCGTGCTGGACGTGCTGGAGGACTACTCGCGAAGCCGGGGACACTCGTACGAACGCCTGGACGGCGGTGTAACCGGTCGCGCACGTCAAGCCGCGATCGATCGCTTTTGCGGCCCCGAAGATGCCCCAGAACAAGCTCCGGACGGCGCGTTCCTGTTCCTGCTTTCCACCAGAGCGGGCGGACAAGGAATCAACCTCGTCGCCGCCGACACGGTGATCGTGTTTGACAGCGACTGGAACCCGCAGAACGACGCGCAGGCTCTGGCGCGCGCGCACCGCATCGGCCAAACCAAACCGGTGCAGGTGTACCGGTTGGTGATGCGAGGCACGTACGAGCGCGACATGCTGGACCGCGCGGCGATGAAACTCGGGCTAGAGCAGGCCATCTTCGGGGGCGTGCGGGTTGGGGAAAAAACCGCGGGCGGCGCCGGCGCCGGGCGCGCGGAAATCGAGCGGCTTTTAAAGCACGGCGCGTACGCCGCGGTCGCGGAGGACCCGGATGCCGATACAAAAGCGACGGCGTGGGGTGCCGAGGGTATCGACGACATCCTTGCCCGCTCCGAACGCAGAGTGGTCGAGGCGTCGGACAACACGGACGCGGAGACGGACCCGAACGCGAACAAGAGCGCGTTCGCCACCGCGACGTTCGCGGGCGCGCGGGGCGGGGAAACGGATGAAATCGCGCTGGACGATCCCGAGTTCTGGGAGAAGCTCATGCCCGAAGCGGCGGCGGCGGAAAGGCTTCGAGAACAGGAAGTGGCTGCGGAGGAAGCCACGCGACTGGCGGAGGAGAAAAAAGCGGACGCCAGTGGTACCAGAGGCCGCGCCGTGGTGGAGAAACGCGAATTTCAGTGGTCCTGGGCGGAACGCAAAAGCGTCGTCGACAAGCTCTGCGTGTTCGGGTTTGGACAGTGGAGCGCCGTGCACGCCGCATCGAAACTTGATGATGACAAAACCCCCGCGCACGTCGCGGCGTTTTGCCGACGCTATGTCATCACGTCTGCGCGTACTCTTGGCACCGACGCGTGCCCTTTCCTTCTGGACGCGGCGTGCTCCGCGGCGGAGAGGGACGAGCTGGCGATTCCCCAGAACGAAGGCGGCAAGGTCACCTTGAACGCCGTGTTCGCGGAGGCGCTGTTCACGAAACACATCGTGCAACGCGCGCACGAAGAAATGTCTCGCCTCGAGCTGATGCAACCACTGATTAACGTGGTTACAAACGCGGGAGGTCACGGCGCCGCGCTCGCGCCCGATAACGGCGGGTGGCTCACCGAACGCTGTGAAGTGAAAAACGTCGAGACGCACTGCGAGTCGCCGGCGCCGTGGTGGTCGTCGCGGGACGACCGCGGTTTGCTCGTGGGGACGCTGCGACACGGGTGGGGTCGCTGGGATGCGATTCTGAAGGACACGGAGCTGGGTCTTGAGAAATCCTGGGAAGCCGCCATCTCTGCGGCGAACGGGGCGGCGGGGACGGCGGGCGCGGCCGACGCGGACGCGCCGTCCACGGCGCGGCGTTCCAAGCGCCGCCGGTCGGGGTCGATCGAGCGCGCAAACTCGGCAAGCGAAGGCGAAGGCGAGTCGTCCAAGGAAAACACCCCCGTGAACAAACACAAGCGTGTCAAACTCGCGGACTCGCCGCCGGGGGGCGTGAAGAGCGACGGAGCGACGGAAAACCCTTCCAAACAAACACAAGCGGTGGAGTGGCCGTTGAACCGAGTTTTGAGTCTGCGCGTGCGCCGACTGTGCGCGGCGCTCGGCGGGAAGCTCGCCGTGGCGCCGCCGAGCGCGAAACCGCCGCGCGTTTCGAAACCGAAAAAGGCGGGTGGCCCCGGCCCAAAAGGACCGCGCGCCGCGGCGATGGGCAACATGGACAAGGCCGAGCGCGCGCGGCTTCAAAACGCAACACTACCAAGAAACAACAAGGGGAATGTTGTTCTTCCCGTCGGCCCGACGCAAGGCGTGACGCTTTTGTGCCTCGGTACGGTCCAACCCCCCGACGCGAGCGGCTACCACTGCGCCGCGTACATCCTGCCGGTGGGGTACCGCACGGCGCGGCAGTACATGCGCTGCGACGACCCGAACGGAGAAAGGACGCGGTACGTGCAGGAGATCACGTTGGGGGGAAGCGGCCCAGAGTTCAAGCTCACCGCGGACCACGGCCTTGACGAACCCATCGTCGCCAAGTCGGCGACGGCGGCGTGGGCGGAGGTTTTGCGGCGCGTCACGGCGGCGCGCGCCGCGCTTGGCGAGGAACCGAAAAAAACCGCAATCAGCGGTCCGGAGTTCTTCGGGTACTCGCTGCCGCACATCCGCCTTTTGGTGGAGGAACTTCCAGGAGTCGCGCGGTGCGGGGAGTACCAGCATTTAATGCAACGCCAAACGAAACCCGCCGAGGAATCAGGGGAGGGCGACGCGATGGAGGTGGACGCGTCGTGAGACGTTTGGAAATACGAAACGTACGAAAAAGAATAAATGAAATGAAAACATAATGTATAACAACACCGCGTCTTGGGACGACGTCTTAACTATTATAACCCCCCCAATGTACATGAATTTTAAATTCGGCCCTAAGCCCAGCCCATCAACTGCTGGCCAGGAACAACCACATGTCCTTATCCTCGGCCCAATGCTCTTCCAGGTTTTGCCCAACCGCGCAAAGCCCGAAGGTCGCGCCGTTGGCGATGCCGTTTTTGCAACCCGCGCCCGTCGTTTCGCCCGGCCCCTGAGTGTCGTTGAATTCGTACCCGCTGTCACTGGAGTCTTTGGAGTTGGTGGTGTTGGTTTCGGACACGTCCAACTCGTGTTTCACCGGGCTTCCCCCCTTCTTGTCCATCAGAACCTGCGCGTGTCGTTTTTTGTAGATGGTTTGGCGAATCTTCAGAATGTTCTCGGGCCACGCTTTTTTGCCGTTGTAAAACTGGTTCAACCGCGAAAGATCCGCTTCCAGGAGTTGCGCGTAGGATTTAATCTCCAGCATCATGCCCCGGACGCGCTTGCACTGCTCGCGGTTGCGCGTATCGTGCGCGTGCTGCAGGTGCTTCACAAGGTCGCTGTACAGGTTTTTCAGCGACATCAGCTTGCGGTGTGGCCAGCGCGAAATGCCCAAATCGCGACACCTGAGGAAAGGAAAACGACAAACAGAGACGGAAAAAACGGTCAGACTCGGCGCACTGCAGACGGAGACACCTGAAAAGACGCGACTTTTCGTTCGGGTTTGAATTCTGGAAGTTTTGGTCCCTTGTCGCAGAATTTCTGGAAGTCATAGATATTTCCAAAATCCTTGGGATATCTTCCGGAAACGTGACGACAATTTGAACAGCAAATAAAGAAGCCTCGCGCTTCCAAAAACGCGACCGGGATTGCCGAAATGGGATGCCCCCTTCGGGTGGTCCGCGCGCGAGCGTTGACGTACCTGGCCTTGAATCGCGTGGTGCCCATCTTGAACATCTTCGCAGCTTCCGACTCCGTCAGGAGCGCGACCTCGGCGAGCGATTTCTTGTTCATGGCCTGCGTGAGACGACGGGTGAGGCGGTCAGGGAGGGACGGATCAATCTCGAGCCGGCTCGGCTGTTGCTTTTCTTTTTCCCGTTCCGGTGCGCGGGAAGCGTAGGGACGTCGAGGCGGGGGGTGGGGCGTTGGCGTACCTTGTAGTTGCTCCACCCCTGGGTGTCGTCTGTGTCGGTGTCCGACCTGCTCGTCGGACCTTGGGGTTCGCGCTTCACGACGCCCTCGGAGACTGTCGCGTCCGCGCCGTGCAGCGCGTCGCCCGTGGACGCGGAGGAACGCGAAACGTCCGATTTGGTGCTGTACATGGTGCGCGGACCGCGGATGGGAAGGGCGGTTTTGTCGGCGGTGGTGATGGCGACGGTGCGTGGGATGACGCGGCGGGAACTCGTGCGTGTACGTGCGCGACGTGGACGCGGGGAGTTTCTTGGACGAAACAACGTGCGCGAGGCAATGGCCGGAAGATGCTGAAAAGACGTCGGATTTGCCCGACGACACACGCCGTGGCAAACAGTTGGCAAAAAATATGTTCCGCGTGTTGACTCTTATGAACCGCGCAGATACCCAAAGGAACAATCCTACGGATTCATTTTCCGACAATCGTCTGGCGTTGCCGCGAAACGACGCGGCCTCGACGGGAAATTAACGGACTTCACCTATTTAACTCACCGATTACACCGTGACTCGCGCATATAAAATTAACCCCCCGATTTAACTCATAAAACGCGCCATATAAAATTAACCCTTGGATTTAACCCCCGAAAACGCCCATTTAAAATTACCCCCTCGATTTAACTCGTAAAAAACGCGCCTTTCTTCTTTTCCGACACTGGTGAACATTTGTTCCATTTGACCTTCCGTTTGATCATATTTGAAACAAAATCGTCCATACGTTTCCTTTTAGTTCCGCGCGTTCGCCATTTCGCACCACTGGCAGCGCCCGCGCAAGACGCAAAGCTCGCCGTCCCTGGTCAAGCACGGCCGACTTGTCCGAGACCTCCGATGACGGGTGCGTACCAATCCCCGCGCGCGCAAGCGCGTGTGTCTCGACACTCGCGTTCAAACCAACCTCCCGCGCGCCGGTCGAGGCAAGGGTCCTCCCACAAAAACACACATCACAAGCCAACGCGCGTCCAATCCATCCGTGTGGGGACGGACCACGTTGTCCATGGACACCACCTGACCCGCCTTCCCCAGACATCCAAGCCTTCGCAGACTACGGAAACGACACTCTCGGGGATGCCCTGGAACGCGCGCTTAGCGAAGTTCAGGGCCAAGCACGTGACTTCGTCGTACAAGACGGGGTTCCATGCGAATCTCGATCTCGGTGTCGACGAGAGGCGGTCCCGGAAACCGAAATGCCGATCCAATGGAACGGGAACGACGACCTGCCTCCGCTTTTACGCGAGCCAGGCCCAGGGGCACGACACCCCGCTCCCGACACGCCTTTCACGCACCCGGAGGTGACGTCACCGCGAACACGACCCACGGCGGTGCCAACTGCGGTTCAGCAAGACCCCGAGCCTGACGCGAAACCCCTGGCCGTGATGAAGCCCGTGCTTGGTGTCGCCGCGGCGTGTCAGCGCTTTAGCGGCGCGTTTGGGTTTGGGAAAAACGACGCGTCTCCGAAACACCTGGCACGGGGTGTTGATGACCTGAACCGTCTTGGTGACGAGCCTGCACTTCCGTGTGATCCCAACCCTGTGCGGGGGGGGAAGCCCGGAAGGGTTTCGCACGAGTCCCTTTCCCGGGAGGACTGCGAGGAGTACTTCCACTCAGCCGACTTCGCGGCGGCGGGCGTGCGCGGCGCGACGTCAATCGCGGCGGCGCTTGATGACATCGACTGCAGATGGGCGCTGAGTCCGTTGACTTCTCTGGAAACGGAGTCCCTGTCCGGAGAGGAACACGGGAAAGTGACGACGAACATGAGTGGTGACGATTTCGAAAGCAACGCGTACGGTAAGACTAACTGCTCATACGTCCACGACAAAAGCGCGCGCACGCCCGAGCCGTTCGCGTCGCTGCCTCGCCGGGCGCGGCTGTTCGCGACCGACGACAAGAACTCGGAACACGTCACCGTTTCCCCCGCGGGCACGCCGAACGCGCCTGATGCGTTCTCACCAGCGCGTCCCCTGAAGCGAACACACAATGGTGTGGAGACGCACCCGTCACCACCGCGGTCGACTTTGCCGCCGCCGAAAGCTCGCGACGCCGCGGGCTCGCCCGTGAAGCGCGCTAAGCTCGCGAAGCAGCCAAGTTGCCGCAGTATCGTTTCCAGGTCGGACTCGAACTCCAACTCGGTGTTAGATTTCCAACAGATCGAGCACCACCCAATCGGGGCTTCGCGCATGAGGGTCGGCGTGGGTGCCGACGACAAAGAAGCCCTGGAGTGTCGCGAGAAGTGCTTTGGATCCCCGGGCACGGCGGCGGTTTTGAACCGCCAGGACTCGCGCGTGTCCGCGACGCGACCAAACTCGTCCGGTCGCGCTGTGGTGCCGTTGCGTCGCCACGGCGGGAAGCCCATCGCCTCCATGGTGCTCCAAGGCCTGCTAAGCGAAACCATGAACCTGGAGGACTTCTCCCTCTCGGACGATTCCCCTTACGCGCTGGGAAACGATTTGCGGTTCAACGACGTGTTTGAAATCGACCTGGCGCGGGCGCTGGGAAACGAACTCGCGTGTTGACTTTAAAAACATGAGTTAACTCCTTGTTCGGCGAGTCAACTCGGTCAAACGCGACGTACCTGTATCACCACGAGGTATTGCCAAACGGTATACCTCCGGGTTTAGGGGTGTTACCCTAAACTCACACCGGAAACATCCCGGTTCACCCGTGACCGTATATTTTTTTCGAACTCGTTTTGTTCCTTTCTTTATTGACGCGTCTGGAGTATTCGCGACGCTCCAGGCTCGCCACGAAAGAAACAAGAAAAACAAAGTGAGCGTATTTATTGGCGATGTTGTAGAAGCAAACAAAAAGATGTAACAAATCGTGTCGCTTTTCTATCGTTTTCTATGGTACACGCGACAAGGAAAAGGAAGTCGCGCCTCGCTCGCCCGATCCTCTCGCCTTACGTTCTTTTTCGAAATCAAAACTACAGTGTTGGTACACCGCCGCCGCGTGCTCGCGGCGGCGGATCGCCAGACTAAAAAGTCTTCCCGTCTCAGTCTGTTTTTTTCCTGTCCGCTCACTCCGTGAGAAACGTCTCATCGCCGCCGCACCCGAACGTGTTTTCTCCGCTGTACGCGATGTACAGAAACCCGTCGTCGTCTTTGTGTTCGTCGTAGATGGACGACATAAGCGCCGCGGTTGGGGGCTGGAGTTTTAAGGAAAAGTGTCAGTATTGTATGGTCAAACAGTCGGCGGGATTTGGGAAATGCAATACGTACCAGGACGTTGTTGACGAAGACGAAGATTGCTTTTTCGGGCGAGAGCTTGATCCGCTTGCGGATGACGTACACGAACTGCCCCACGGTCAGGTCCGCGGGCACCAGGTACTTCTTCTTGTCCAGGTCGGGAATGTCGCTCTTCTCGGCTTTCTCGACGATGACCTTCCGGGTTTGAGGTTGGGGGGGAGAGGTGAGTCGGGGGCGGAGGGAGATGCAAAGAAAAAGAGTTTGCAAAAAAGAAAAGAAAAAAAAAGGACACGTGGAACCACGAGTCTCGTTTTTGGCGTCGGTCACGAGAAGCCGCGGTTCGGGCGGTTTGAATTCGAACGTGGCGTGGCGTTTCCGTACCGGGATCCGCTCGGGGTACTTCGTGCGGATGCGCTGCGCTTCCGCTTGACGTTTGTCTGCGGAACGTGGGGTGGGTGGCGTGGAGACCAGGAATGGGTCAGGGTGTAACGACGTGCGAGGAGACGCGGGGGCGGTTTAAAATCGAATATTCGTCGTCGTCACGCTCCAACGTCCACCAGACGTCCGCGCTTCGGGGGACCGCGACGCGACGCGCGTCCGGCTGGAACCCCACACGTGAGCTCGCGTGGTGCCACGCGACCCAACACGCGTCCCCGAGGCGGTCGGTGCGTCGGAATCGAACCGCGTCGGCCCACTGCGTCCGCGGGGGCGCGGCCCGTCTTCCCAGATTCCGAGGGGCTTCAAAAACGTTGTTCGACGTGGCAAAACGAATCTCGCGTCGCGCGGGTATCGCGCGCGTACCGAGCGGATGTTCCTGCTTGAACGTGGAGCGCGCGGACATGTTTGTCGTGGACAAACGAAGGGGTGGTGAACAACCGCGTCGTGTGGTGCGCGCGCGAACTATGAGAAAAGCCACGACCCCGAACGGAGAGATTTATTCTCTCTTTCGCGTCGTCCAATAAGAAATCGGAGATCGACGTTTTTGCGCCAAATCGAGTCGCAACAGTCAAGTCGCGCCAAAAAAATGCAAACGTTCACTTTTCGGGGCTCTTCGGACTTCTCGAAGTTCACCAATTTGATCTCCTTCTTCACCGCCACCCCCGCGGGGGCCACGCGATCATGGACGACGAGTTCGCGCTTTTCGCGGCGGAGATCGGCGAGATCGAGACCACCGCGGTAGCGCCCGCGACGGAACCGCATGACCCTTTACCCCCGCCGGCCAAGCCGAGTAAACCCGCGGTGGTTGTCGCCGCGAGCGCCCAAAGAGCCGCGACCATCGCGAAGGCACCGGAGCACGCCCCCGTGGGACCGCCGACGCGACCGACGCCCCCCTCAAACGCGGGTCCTGTGATGGCTGGACCGGCTCACGCCGCAGGCCCGGCACCGCCGCCGCCGCATCACGCGATGGCGCACCACCATGGACCGCACGGGGCGTACCAGAGCCACGGCGTGCCGACTGG
>TARA_B110000259_G_scaffold8993_2_pt1 | contig 10936 bp, 10 predicted proteins | sample TARA_B110000259 | Tara Oceans TARA_B110000259 (sample SAMEA4397649) | marine metagenome | biome: Polar Biome; feature: [SRF] surface water layer (ENVO:00010504); material: water (ENVO:00002006), including particulate matter (ENVO:01000060) such as... | depth 5 m | reverse complement strand
TGTTAAAAAAGAAAAACCAGAATCTAAACCAAAGTCATCAACTGATGATAAAAAAGAAAAACCAGAATCTGAACCTAAACCTAAAAGAAAACCTAAAGAAAAAAGTACAGAACTAAATATTGATGATGATGACGAAAACGATGATAAAAAAGAAATTTCTGAAAAAAACAGTACAGGTAATATCATCGCAGAAGATATTCAGACTTTATATAAAATCATATACCATATTGTAATTAATAATGATTACGACGTTAACAAATCATATAGTGATTACGTAAGTATTAAAAACACTATCAAAACAATTAAAATTACATATTATTATGATTTATCAGATTTAGTTTTAGGTTTATTTAAATTAAATAACGAATCGTTTATTTCTTTTAGTAATATTAGTTTAACAGCTGATAAAGACTTTGATACTGCTATTAATTCGCTGATTAACAAAACTTTTGATAACCCTAAATCTAAACTATTCTCTAATTCAACAATCAAAGAAATTTATAATTATAATAATGGATCAGTTATAATTGCGTTATGTAAACTATTAAGATGTATTATTGTCAGTAATAAAATTAACGATGTACAAAAATATAATAAAATTAATAAAAAGAAAATCTTGGAAATTTGTAATAGTATGTTATGTAGTTATGGTATGTATGATCAAAAAAAAATTAATTATGTAGAATAAGTATGATGTTTTATCTACATAACTATAATATATTACCTGAATGATTTAATAAATAGTAATAATTTTTTTTTTGAAATCAGCCCATTCAATATTTAACTGATCACCTCTACTTATAGTAAAGTATATTTTTAATATAAAATTCTATTTTATCTTTTTTATTGATTAAGTTTTTTTTATTTTGATAAAAAATATATAATTAAATAATTTACGCACTTATTTAAATATTAATCGGTGGAACCACCGGGTAATACTTTATTAAAAGCCTTTTTAATATTATCGGTAACACTATTAGACGGTAGTAAATAAACAAGAATAATAAACAGAAAAATTACAACAAGAAATATTACCAAACCCATACCAATCCTACCTCTAGCGGTGGTGACACCACCACTAAAACCTCCGCCATTAAATAAATTACCGAACATTTTGTAATTTATTTATTTATTACTATAATTATTTTTTTTATTAGTAAGTAATTACAATATATATATATATACTATGTTAATATGAAAAAAAAATATTTATTTAAATAAATTAATATAAAAATTTATAATTAATAATTATCTAAATAATACTTAAAAATTTCATTAGTGCTTGACCCTGGAAATTCATAAGGATTGTCACCTGTTGTGATGTTCCTATAAAAATAAATTTGAAAATAAATAATAAAAATTAATGTTAAACTTACATTAGCAAAGATATTCATTTTAGATGTTTTTTTTAATTCTTTATTACCCGCGTTATTATACGCAAAAGATGTAACAGCCATTACTAGCAAGAAGATAATTAACAACTCTAATCCATTATAAAGACTTTGTAAATTTATTATTTTTTTTGTTTCTTTTACTAATACATCATTACCCATTAACATTTCAGGATGTTTATTAAAATAATCATATAATGATGATGTAAAAATTTCATTATTGTATTTTTCTGTATCAACCTTATTTTCTAAATTTAATTTATTTTCTAAATCATCAAAATCACTATTATCATAATTTCTACAATTATTATAGAAATTATTAAATGAATGATTTTGATGTTCATCATTATCGTCAGTGACACCTAAATTGATAAATGCTTTATTTTTATACAAAAAGTAACAATAACTTTTGTTGCTTAAATATTTTTTATTTAATGTTTTTTTAATATTAACAACAACATCATTAGTACTAGCTGATACACCATCCACAATTACAATACTAAAAAATAAAATTTCAAAAATAGTTAGTATTATCGCTACCAGTATTATGGTAATAAAACCACTATAACCTCTTTTATCATATATTAATTTATCTCTTATGTATTCCATTTATAAAACGGTATTTTGAAAAATAATAATATATTATAATATATATATAATTATAATGAACATTATATCTTTAGAAGATTTAATATTAATTAGTATAAATGTATTATTGTTTTATATTATACAAACTTATTTTTTCTCTAATTTAGCTGATAAATTAGGTATACATAATATATCAAAATTAATTAATGATGCTGATTTAGCAATGCAAAAAAATACTTATGGTAAATTAAACGTAAAAAGTTTATTTAAATTAACGGATGATGATATAAATGATATAAATAATAATAAAAAAAAACGCGATGTAAAAAATAGAAAAATACTTACTCCTATATATAATATGATAAAAATAGGTGGCGTTTCTTTAATTATTGCTTTATTTGTATTACCAAATACCGAAACATCATCACTTAAGTTTGATAATAGTTTTAAATTCAGACCTATATTAACCACAATTTTTAAACCGACAAACCTCGTTTTAATTTTAATCACGTTTTTAATTTATGGAACTGAACTTTATTTATTTTTACGTGTAATGAAAAGATATAATTTTATTCAATTATATGATTTATTTACTGATGAGGTAGGGTATAATAAATATAAACTTAAAAACCATAAAAATGATAATAATCAATTAAATAATTCATTTATTGATAAAGAAGTAAAATTATTTAATACATTTACTTTTTTAGTAAATCAATATTATATTTTTAATAAGAGACTTAAAGCAGGATCCACTGTGAGAGATGCTATTCCTGATTTTTTACTTGAAAATGTAGAAAATAAATTAGAATCAGATATACAAGATGAGATAAATGAAAAAACTAATGCTGAAAATAACGCAGAAATAATAAATGAAGTAGTTGATGTTTTAAATACAAATCCAGATTTAACAAATGAACTTACAGGTATTGATAATGTTGAAAACGTAGATAATACAATTGATAATGTTGAAAACGTAGATAATATAAAAGAAAATTTTTTATCAAAAAAAAAATCATTAAGTAAGAATTTAAAAAATGAATTAAAATATAATAAAAATATAACACCTATCATAATTGAAACTTATAAACAATATATATCGGTCAACAAAGATACAAATAAACTATATGATAATGATTTTATTAATAAAATAAATAACATCAATAAAGATTATTCTTACGATGATATTGTAAAAAAAACATTTGAAAAATATAATAACACAGATGACATTAATATAATAAAAACTATAGACAGTAATTTAAACTTTTATACAAATAAAAAAATAAATAAAAAAATTAAAGAAAATTTTACAAAAAATAAAATTAAAAAAATAGTAAAAAATATATCAAATGATGTAATTAACGATATTCACAATGTGTTAAAAGAAAATAAAAACATTGAAATAAATCTATTTAATATATCAAATAAAATAATTACAGATATAGAAAACCATGTAAATAATTAAAATAAAACTTTTTTAATTATTATTTACATATACATAAAGTAAATAATACAGATATTAAAAAAAATAAATTACTTATTCATAATATTATAACTATTAATATTATGAATAGTTATAATATTAATAGTTATAATGAAAAACAAATAGATGTATTTATACAGATGTTTATTGCTGCTTTTATGATTGTACTGGGTGTTATCTTTAATTTTATGGCAAATGATATTAAAAATGGAACTATATCTTTTCTTAACAGTAATACCATAAAAAGACTTGGTAATTCTATGTTTGTTGTTGGTTGGTTAGGTATTACGTATTTATTATCTAAAGAGCGTACAGGTTTAAATTATTATTCTGTTATGGGTGCTAGTATTAGTATTGTTGTAATTAATATAGCACTTGATAGTTATAAAGATTATAATAATAGTAAAGGACTTGAAACACCGGTATGGGTTAACGGTGTTTCTGTTTTATTTGCTGGGTTATGGTTATTTTTAATTATGAATTTAATACCATCATCGACTTTTGATAATTCTTATGATTTAGATGGTATAAAAGACTACTTTTCGAATATCTTTGATGGAGGTTTAGATTTCAGATTGTTTTTATCGATTATAGCATATGTTTTTATGATTTCCAGTACGTTAGTTCTACAACCATTGCAAAGAAAAAATAAAATTGTAAATTCACCTGGTTATGTATTACAATTAGTGTCTTGGGTTATCATTTCTTATCTTAATTCAAGTAGAAATTTTAGTTAAATTACCTAATATACTTTTTATCAATTTGTAACATTACAATTTTCAGAAATAGTAACTGGTAAACCATAGTTAAACAAATACCCTTTACTTAATGTAAAAATTTTATTGTTTTCTTCTATTATTAAATCCCAATAATTATTAATAATTTCATTAATTCTTTTTATTATAGTTTCAAAAGTTTCTTTTTCATAATTTAATTCTTTACCTGTTATAAATTTTATGTTATCTATAATAAACCCCATAGTGTTTTTAACTAATGTTTTAAACATTTTAGTATCTATACTAAATGGCATACTATAGATATCTAAACCGATAGCTGTTAATACATTTATTGTTTTTAAATAACACGTGTAAACATTTAATTTATAATCATATATCGTATAATTATTATTATATGTTCTATTTGACATTATCTTTTTGCAATTTATAGTGAAATTTTTAACATTTCGTAAATTTATAGCTTTTTGTATATTTTTTTTGTTATTGTATTTTTCTAACATACTTAGGCTTAATGTGTTTACGTTATAGATATTTTTTATGAAAAATTTTTTTAACTTTATCTTTTCGTATGCGCTAAGCATGGTTCTAGATGATAACTTTTCGTATTCTTCAGTATCTATATCATCAACATTAAGTATTTCAATATTATTATTTTTAGATATTTTATTTAATATGTAATCTGTATTAATTTCTATAAGTGCTTTAGTATCAACATTATGTTTGTTTAAAAATTGTATTTTACAGCCATAATTTTTAATTATACCAACAAACATATATGCTAAATATAAATTGGATACTTTATTTATAACATAATTATTGTACCATACTTTAAAGTGAATTGAATCATAATCTATTAAATTATTTGTTATTTTTTCATCTTTATTGTATATTATTTTACATTCTAAAATAGTACTAATTATATGTTCGAATTTATATTTAATTTCTTCTTTAATATCTTTTAAATCAAAACTTTTTTGTATTTTATTGCTATTAAATATATCAAACATTAAATAAGTTTCATTGCTTGATATATTTCTAACTCTGTACAGCATTTGGTATATAGTATAAACATCACATGATGTATTGACAAAATAACCAAACACATAATTAAAGTGTGTTTCTTCAAACGACACACCGGCCGTTATACAAGGGGTATAAATAACTATTTTATAATTACACCAGTAATTATTAACATCTGAAAGATGTTTATTTTTTTCATAATCACAGGACTCACTACTGTATAAAATTATTTCATTTACGTATTCACTTAATTTTTCTTTTATAATTTTAGCACATTTTAATGAATTTGTAGGTATAACTATTTTTTTACCATTATTGACTAATTCTACTAATTTAGACATAAATATAGCAAAATTAAATGTAATATAATATTTGTCATTGGTTAAATTCAAATAGCAATTTTTATAATAACACATTTCTTTTTTTTCTTTTATAGAAGATATCATATCAACCGTTCTTTTAGTTATATTAGCATCCATTAATATTATTTTTTCGCTTGAATTTAGCAACATAATGAAAATAGACCATATCAATTTAACGTCTTTAATATAAGGTGATGAGAACTGACTTATTATAGATTCGCATTCGTCTAATACAAGTAAATTAATATCATCGTCAATTAATATTTTCTTTAAAGATTCTATTTGTATGATTATTTTTTTGTACTTTTTTAATGATATTTGTTTATCTTTTATGTCCATGTAACTATGTATTTTATCGAATTTACTTTTGAGTTCACATGTAAACAATATTCTAAAAGATATAAATATAATATTTTTATAATTGTTGTTTTCTATATGTGATTTTAACATTTTTGTTTTGCCTGTTTTAACATTACTATGAATTATTAATGTATTCGTGTCATTTATAAATTCAAAAGGTTTAATCGTATCACTATTAAATAATATTTTATTGTTTTCGTTAAAATAACCATCGAACATTTCATTAGTATCGATAAATATTTTGAATAAATTATTCTTAATAACTTGTGATTTCGTATACGTAATATTATTATTTATAGATGGGTTTTTTATATTTATGTTTATAAAATTGAAATCATTTCTTCTACAATGAATTTTAATATTTTTATCAGTGTATATAATGTATAGACTATTTTCACAATCATGTATTCTTTTACATATACAGCATTCACCAGCTGTTACCCTGTCAAAAATTAGCATGTTATTTATACTATTTCTATATATAAAATGTTTAGTGTACTCTTCTGATAATTTTAGTATTTCTTTTAATGTATCATTGTCTAATATATCATTACTCAAACTGTAATAATCTGTTGTTATACACTCTTCGTATATTCTTTCGTCGAATAATAATGGTTCGTATGTCTTATTATAATTTTTTATCATACCCATTTCTATATTAATTGTATCATCACAAGGTTTTTTTATTCTATTGCTATTATGTTTTCTATGGTTAGGTAATCTAAACCCTTGTATCGTTTTGTAAACAGAACCATCAACAATTGACGTTAATGTATCTTTTATATTTAACCTATCAAGGTATAAGATAACTCTATCATATAGTGCTTTGCATTTAAATACATTACTGAAATATATATCAAATATTATATGTTTACTAATAATACCCTCACCGCTTGAATCATAATGATATACTTTACAATTTGGTATTTTTAGTATTGTTTTAACTGCTTCGACACAACATTCTAATAAATCAATTATGTCTATTTCATTATTATTTTTTATATCTATATCTAGTTTAAATTTTTGCGTATCATCTGCAAATATTATTTCTTTGTATATCATTTCTTGATTAGAAAGATTATTATTGAAATCTATAAATTCTTTAAATGAATTAAATAAATGAACAACAGAATGATTATTTGATTGTACAACGACACATTTATTATCTTTTATGTAATCACAGTCATAATCATCTAATAAAGAATTGCTATTTTTTTTTGTTATATATTTAAAAGATTTCATGGCTTATTGTAAATAATATAAAATCATTTTTTTATGTTAAATAGATTAAGTTTATAAATTAATATACAATTAATGAATAAAGAAATTATAGAAATATATTATAATAGAAATACTAAACTAATATTTGATTTTTTAGCATGTTTTATAACTGATAAATTTTATAATAAAATATACAAAGTAGCCGAAAAACATACATTAACAAATGAAGTATCAGTAAGTGATAATTACTCAACTATAGTAAATGGGTTTTTAGATACATTAGTTATAAAAAATAAAGACGAGGAAGAAGAAAAAAGTAAATTATTTGGGATGTTTCTTAATAAACTATACGAAAATTATTCAAAATACATAAATAATGAAATGGTTAATATACATGATTTTTTATTAAAAATAAATACGACATTTTTACCTAATAATTATAAAGATGATATATACGTAAAAAGTAAAGAAAATTTAAGTTCTATGTTTAATACTATAATATATAAATTATCACGAAATTTATATCAACATTTGTCAAATAACATTGACACTCTTATATTAACAAGAACAGAAGGAAATATAACAATTATAAGAAAACAATGCGTAATTATCATGTGTGGCATTAAACACGATATCGAGTTAAAACTCGAAACCGAAGACGATGATAATAATAATAATAATGAACAATTAAATAATGAATTATTGAAAGAAAGTGAATTTTATAAAGAAACATTAGAAGAAAATGATAAATTAAAAAAAATGATAAAAATTTTATTAGAAAGAGATAATAAACACAAGTCAATAAACAATAAACTAAAAGAAATATTAATATCAAATAATAAAAAATATATTAATTATATTAATGAACTAAAAAAACTAAATTCAATTAAAGAGGATGTTACCTTGTCAGAAATTGTTATACCTGAAGAAGAAAAAAATAATAATACTGAAAAAAAAAATATTGAATTTACGGAAAATGAAGACATTGCTACAATTAAAGATGATAAAGAAGAAGTTAAAGAAGATGATGATAACTATGAAGAAGTAAGAGTTAAATTAGATAATTTATTTAATTTACCATGATAAAATAATTAATTTACGACTTCTTTAAATGTTTCATTGCTATGTATTAATTTATAATTTTCTAATGTTGTTTTTATATAATGTTGAGATAACAACATTAAAGAACCAGTTAAAAATAAATAAGTATATATAAAAAACCTAACATGACTACATGTACTTACGTTAATATCAAAACTATATATTAGTATTATTAAAACACCTGTATAAAGTATAAAAGAAAAATAAAAAGGATTATATGTATTGTCCATACTATTATATATAATTATCTTAAATAATTTTATTAAAACATTTTTTTAAATAAATTTTTTTAAAAAATGTATACTGCACTATAACTATTATACAATATAACATTATATAATAAAAAATATTATTATTTACATAATATCTTACCTTTTGATTATCAAATAAAATAAAGATACCAATTATTATTATACTAATAATAACTGAGTATAAAAATGATCCACATTTTTTTTTATCGATTATAGCAAATAAAGATGAATCATCTAATTTATTATTACTATTCATTATATTAAAATATAAATGGGGTGTATATATAAAATATATATTTATATTTTTTTTACAATTATGGATATGTCATTTTCTTTTTGTTCAAGCATTTCATTAGCGTATGACATAACAGTTTTAGATCCAAATAAAAAATCACCTTTTATATTTGCCATATGCCACATTACTTGATTATTTGAATTGTCTTTATCGTAAACTAGTTTTATGTTTTTAGACATATTATTAGTAAAAATAAAATCAGATATTTCTCTCGTATATTGACGCATTCTTTTACCGAACGAGTTAGATGTTCTTTCAAAAAAACCATTACAGCAATTAGCATCACATAATATAGTCACATTGACATTTTTTCTCAAAGAAGCATCTAAATCTATTTCATCTTGCGCAGTTATGATAAAAGTTAAATTAACATGCCTAGATTGATAAAAAAATTTACGTATAGTATCGCTTTTAGTGTATTTTTTTAATTCTGCCGCGCAGTCATCAAATACGACTAATAGATTAGGATTAACATTTATGTATTTAATTATATCTATATCTTCATTATTTAATAATGTTTTGTCTACTTCATTTTTTTTTATTTTTTTTCTTATCGACACGATAAATTCTTTTAATATTGTCATTTTAAGTTTATTGAATTTATTTTTGAGTTTATTAAATTCATTATAAAATTCATTGTCTGATTTAATTTTTTCTTGTAAATTATTAGCAATATTATCTTGTTCTTGATTGATTTTATCAAAAACATCTAAAGCTTTAGTGAGGTTTAATTTTTTTAATATACTAATTAGTACTTTTTCGTCATTTACTTTTTTATATATTTCTGTTATATTTTCTTGTCTTTTCCATATAACATTAAGCATATCTAAATCAACTTTATCGTATAAAAAAGGTTTAGGTACCATAGATGAAAAACAATTATTTGATTTTTCAGTAGTGTTGAAAATTACAGCAACAGGTATAGTATCTTTTAAAATAAACATAAGGTCTCTACACAATACGCTTTTTCCAGATCCTCTACTGCCATACAAAATTATAGATTTATTAAGTAATTTTTCTATATTTATATCAAACGGTGGTAAATTTTTATTATTAATTACAATATTATTATTAATATCGTAAATAGAAACCATCAAAAATATATATATTTACTATATTATTATACACCCTAATATTAAAAGCATATTAGTTTAAAATAAAATATATTATATTTTTTTATATTATATAACATATATAATATAATAACGTAAAACACTGTAACAACTATATAACACTATGAATAACAATAAGGATAACAAAGATTTTAATCTTAATAAGGATATTACTTGGTATGAATTATTTATTTTTACTATTAGAGTGAATGTTATATCTTTATTTTTATATGTGATTTTTATTTTATGTTTATGGATCATTATGGCTGTTGGTGTATTGGCATCTGGAAAAAAGAGTAATGATGAACCAACTTATTATAGTAATGATGCACAAGTGATAGTATAATATTTAATGAAACCCAATTATAAAATAACATAAAACAGTGACAATTACAATCATATAAAACTATAGATAATATTTTTTTTTTAGATTTACAAAGTTTAGTTTTAAGTAATATTTAGGTTTTATTATAATTTTTATTTTTATATTTTTATTTTTTATATATCATTATATTTTATTTTATTATTTTATAGTAAGTAATAAATACAAATAAAAAAAGTATATCAGTTAAAAAGTTATTATTCTTATAATAAACCAATATAATAAAACACTTATATACGTATCATAAAGTTATAAATAAAAATGGCAATGATAGAACTAACGGTTGGTAATGCGATTAAGATTTTAGTTATGCTAATTTTTATAACTATTTTTATAATACTAATTTTGATATTTTATCATTATCAAACGGGTACTTTTCCAACTGACCTATTACCAGATGGATTAAAAGAATTTATTGCTAGTAAATCTGGATATGTTGAAGAAGATGAAGAAGATGATGATGATGATGAAGATGTAGCAGCAGCAGCAGCAAAAGTTGTTGATTCAACAGAAGCCGCATTACTATCAGCATCAGAAACAGATGCAACAGAAGGTGAGAGTTTTAGTAATAAAAAACAATTAAAAAACAATTTAAAAAAACTTGATGTTGTTTATATTAAAATGGATTCTTGC
>TARA_B110000259_G_scaffold167443_2_pt1 | contig 10939 bp, 12 predicted proteins | sample TARA_B110000259 | Tara Oceans TARA_B110000259 (sample SAMEA4397649) | marine metagenome | biome: Polar Biome; feature: [SRF] surface water layer (ENVO:00010504); material: water (ENVO:00002006), including particulate matter (ENVO:01000060) such as... | depth 5 m | reverse complement strand
ATATATTCAAGCCACGGAGCGTTAGGAATTGCACAAACGAGGCTTACATGTAGTTCCATTAGAAAATGTGGACAAACAGAAACATTAAATGCCTCTGCCAAATGTGCTACCTTCATCCATGGCGTAATTCCACCTATGCGTGCCACGTCCACCTGAACGATGGATGCGCCACCCACTGTGAGATAATCTTTGAATTGGCTGAGGCTGTACATACTTTCACCAACAGCAATTGGTACGGAGGTTCCAGAAGCCAGCAAAGTGTGTTGAAAAATATCATCTGCCGGCATTGGTTCTTCAAACCAAGCAATATTGAATTCTTCAAGAATTGTTGCTCGTCGTTTAGCTTCAGCTAAATTAAAGGATTGGTTGGCATCAACCATGATCTCATAGTCCACGCCAACCGCTTCACGGACTGCTTTAAGTCGAGCACGATCTTGTGCAATTGTGGGAAGGCCAATTTTAATTTTGGAACCCGAATACCCCTTAGCTTGCGCATCCAAAGCATCAGCAACAAGATCGGCAGTCTCAATATGCAACCATCCACCCTCAGTAGTGTACATTGGTATAGATTTTTTCACACCGCCTAACATGCGATACAGTGGCTGATGAGCACGTATGCAGCGCAGATCCCAAAGCGCAATATCAATGGCAGCCAACGCTAGAGAAGATATAGGCCCAACCACTAGAGCATGAATTGAGAACATTAAGTCTCGCCAAATACCTCCAATTTCTTCAGCTTCACGCCCGATAAGCTGAGGTATCAAATTATCGCGCAGCAAAGCCATAACAGCAGTTCCACCTTTGCCAATTGTATAGCTATATCCAGTACCTTTTTGGCCCTCACTATCGGTTATTGTTACAAAAGGTGTTTGCTGGCTTTCAAAGGATTGGATAGCATCAGTTCGCAACACGCTGGGCTGCAAGTCTACCATATAAATCTCAATTTTTACTATCTTTGCCATTCTTACCTCAAGTTTCGTTGGGTGACGGCATCAAATAAATTACATTGCCCCAAATCAAGATTAAATGTGAGGGTCTCACCATCTTGAACTATCCGCGGCTTCAACATTTTTGCCAGTATTTCCTGACCAGCCAATTGGGTGTAAAGCAAAGTTTCCGTTCCCAGCGGCTCAGATACACCAACCGACATCTCAATCATGGCAGAATCTCCATCAATTGTGAGATCATGTCCAACCGGCATAATATGATCCGCACGGAAACCCAGTATGATATCCTGACCAGGCTTCACAATATCTTTAAAGTCTTTAGGTATTGGCAGGATTAAACCCCCAGAAAATTCCAGCATATTTTTACCTACCCTGCCCGGTAAAAGGTTCATTGGGGGGGAACCAATGAAAGTAGCTACAAATGTGTTTATTGGGTTCTCAAAAACCTGGGTTGGCGAGCCTTGTTGTTCAATATTACCATCGCGCATGATTACGATACGGTCGGCTAACGTCATCGCTTCGACCTGATCATGTGTAACATAGATGATGGTTGTTTGGATTTTTTGATGAAGTTTTTTAATTTCGACACGCATCTGGGCGCGGAGTTTAGCATCTAGGTTCGATAATGGTTCGTCAAACAAAAAGACATCAGGATGACGCACAATGGCTCTTCCCATAGCTACTCGCTGACGTTGACCGCCTGAAAGTGCGCCAGGCTTTCGATCCATATAGTCTTCAAGACTTAAAATTTTTGAAGCCTCGTCAACTGATTTGTCAATTTCAGTTTGATCTCTTTTTGCAATCTTTAGTGAAAATCCTAAATTTTCCCTTACAGTCATATGCGGATAGAGCGCATAATTTTGAAACACCATGGATATATTACGGTCGCGCGGAGGCAGATTATTAACCACATTGTCACCAATTATGATCTCACCACCTGAAATGCTTTCAAGGCCAGCAATCATACGCAATGTAGTGGACTTACCGCAGCCAGACGGCCCAACCAGAACCACAAATTCGTTGTGTTCAACGTGTAAATTAATGGAATGAACAACTTCCAGCTTACCATAATTTTTAACAACATTTTTTAACGTTACTTGTGCCATGGATCAGCCTTTCACGCCGCCGAATGTAAGTCCGGATATCAAGTGCTTTTGCACAATAAATGTAAGAATAAGAGCAGGGATTATGAGTAAAACCGCTAGGGCACACATCCCACCCCAATTAATTGTGAACTCAGAAGTGAAGTCACGCAAACCAACAGGCATCGTTTTAGAAAATGTTGACCGGGTTAATTGGCTCGCCAGCGCATATTCGTTCCACGAGGTTAAGAAGGCAAAAATTCCAGCCGAAGCAACACCCGCTTTCGCAACTGGGAATTCGACCTTCCAAAATGCTTGCCAGCGCGTGCAACCGTCGATTTCCGCCGCCTCTGCCAGATCTGGTGGTATTTGGCGAAAGAAGCCATCAATCAGCCATATCGTAAAGGGTACGTTCATAGCGACATAAACTAGAATTAACCCAAAATGGGTATCTATAATTCCAGTTTTAGCCATAACAATAAATAAAGGTAGTGAAAGAGCCACGCCTGGAACTGCACGAGTTAATAACAAGCCAATAAAAATAGCATTTTTTCCTTTAAATTGGAAGCGGGCAAAAGCGTAGCCACCGGCCATGCCAACAAGTAAAGCAATGATAGTACTCGTGCCTGAGATAATTAAAGAATTAGTAAAATACTGGAGAACAGGAACGCCACCTTCACCCGCACCACCAAACATGGCGCGATAGTTATCTAGGTTGAGCCCGCGCGGCACCCAAACCGGCGGCTTAGCCATAATATCTACCGTTGGGCGAAACGAATTCAACACAATCCACAGGCCCGGAACACAGATAACAGACATCGCAAGAAACAGTGTTATGCGGTGGCTCACCGTTAGGCAAAGCGATTTTAGGTTATGAAGTCTATTGATATTCATTATCTAGCCATTCCCAATTCAGCCCGTGCCGCGTTTAGCTTTCTAAAGAAATAGATCGTGAAAAAGATTGCCAAGAAAATTGACACATACCCCATGGCGTTTGCGTAGCCCATTTTAGCATCCACATAACCAGTTCGACCTATAAGGGTCCATAGAATCTCTGTGCGTCGGGCGGGGCCGCCATTAGTCATTACTTGCACAATGTCATAAGCTCTCGCCACATCAAGCGACCTAATTGCCATCGCAATGAATATGAATGGCATAATGAATGGAAGTGTTATGTGGCGAAAGCTTTGCCAAGGTGAACAGCCATCAACTTTTGCAGCTTCTTGCGGATCCTGCGGAATAGAAAATAGGCCAGCAAGTATCAAGATAGCAAACACGCTAGTCGACATCCAAACCTCAGCAAAAATAATTGAGAACATAGCCAGTTTCTCATCAACCAACCAAGGTATTGCGCTGCTACTTAAACCCAGAGATTGTAATGCGTTATTAACTAAACCGACATTATCATTAAATATGAATTTGAATTGAAATCCTACAAGAACAGGTGAAAACATCATAGGGAACATCATAACGGTGCGAAGCACCCTCTGGCCACGCGTTACGCGGCTAACCAGCAGAGCAAGCCCAAGACCCAGGAACATTTCCAGATTTAGCGCTAGTGTAAGAAATAGGATGGTTCTGCCAAAGGCAGCCCAAAAAACACTACTTTTTACCGCCTTCTCATAATTGAACGTTCCAATCCAATTGAATAACGTATCCGGCTTGGTCAGCCTGTAAGACGTGAAACTTGAATATAGCGAAAACAATAGTGGGATCAAAATTACTGCTGCCAATATGATGATAGCGGGCAATATCAAGAGAAGCCATGGTGGTAATTTTTTGAGGGACATATTGGGCTTTTCAAAAAAGTATTGGTGGGGCGGCAAAGTTGCCGCCCCTATTTTTTTTGGGTTACTTTAATAGACGCCGTTTTCCTGCATCATCTCATCAACTGCGTCTGAAGCATCTTGAAGTGCCTCATCAACGGTTTTATCACCCAAAATAGCTGCCTGCAATTCAGGGAAAATAAGGTTTGTTGCTTCTATCCAATATTCAGTTTGGGGAACGGCAAATGCATGCTTAGCACCCTCTTTGAAGGCATTCAGAGCCATTGTGCGATATTCATCACCCTCTGCTGCAGCTACTGTGACATCCCATACTGCTGTCCTAGTTGGCAAAGATCCACCAGCAGATTCAACAGTTTGGCTGGCCTCAGATGTAAGGAATGTTACCAAGGAGGCCGCGGCTTCCTTGTTTGCACAATCTTCTGTCACCGAAAACCCATGGAAGCCAGACCAGCCAGTGTGAATGCCTGCTGAACCCATTGGCTGAACAGTTATACCAACATTACCTGCAGCCTTTGATGCTTCAGGGTCGTTAAAATAACCAGACCAGCCTGGCCAATCCAGATTTAGGCCAATAGTGCCGGATGCAAAACCTGCTCCTAACTCATCCCATAAATAGGAGGTCGTACCGGGAGGAACAGCGCCGGCTTCATAAAGATCAACAAACCATTGCAAAGATTCACGTCCAGCATCTGAATTAAATGCTGGTGTGAAGTCAGCATTAAACATCGCACCACCGTTTGCTACAACCATTTCATAGAAGCGGCCTGCGGCACCTTCGTCTTTACCAGCATATTGCGTGCCGTAGAAGTTGGGCGGATCAGCGAAAAAGATTGCTTGCTGTTTGAATTCATCGAGAGTGATTGGTGGTGCAAGGTCGACACCAAATTTAGCCTTATATGCTGATTGGTTAGCAGCATCTTCGTACAGAGATACCTGATAATACAATACAGACACGTCAAATTGCGCACGTGGCAGCATGACTAGACGCCCACCAATCGTTGACGACTCTAGCATCGCTGGAACAAATCCAGCTAACTGATCTGCACTATTATAAGAAACCATGTCAGTATATAATGTTGGGTATTGTGGAGCGAATGAGGAGTGGTTCGAACCCACACACCAATCAGTTGTGCCAGCCGCAATATCTGATTTAAATTCGCGGTCTAATTCAAAGTGATTCTTCTTAGATACAATATTTACCGAGGCGCCTGTGGCCGCTTCCCAATCAGAAATGAGGGCGTATAGGCCTTCATACTGCTGACCACCAATCAATTTTGCATCGATGGTGACACCGTCGTAATCACCAGCAAAAACAGGTGATGTCGCCATCATAGCGAGGCAGGTGGTTGCACTCAGAAATGACCGGATTACACTTTTTTTCATCATATCCTCCCAAGGATGTTTTATTAAAACTCTGACAGAGATTGCCGTCATGTTTTGTATCTAAACTTGACTTTCATATACAGTCAACCTTTACTTAGATTAAGACAAAAGGAGTTTTCTATGCTTTTTGATACACACTTACATTTGATTTACCCCGATCGCCTCGACTATCCTTGGCTAAAATCCGTCCCTGCTTTGAATGCCCCCAGCACATTTAATTCCTATTCAGTCAAAGCGAAACGTCTTGGAATTACTGAGTGTTTACACATGGAGGTTGACGTTGATCCCAAGCAAATTGATCTAGAAAATAAATTAATTACAGAATTAATGAGGGAACCAGATAGCATTTTGCGTGGTGCTATTTCCGCCGCACGGCCAGAAAATTCTGACTTTAGTCAGTTTGTTGAAGCGGCCCAACATAACAAAACCATCAAAGGATTTCGTAGAGTTTTGCATACTCAAAAAGACGAGATGTCCCAGTCCACAGCATTCCGCAACAATATCAGAACTTTATCAAATACAGGCTTAACTTTTGATCTTTGTGTGTTACCGCATCAATTATTAATCGCCACAGAACTTGTAGATTACTGCCCCCAAGTAATTTTCATCCTAAACCATTGTGGAGTACCAGATATCAAAAATGGCAACTTTTCTCCTTGGAATGATTTTATAAGTGCACTGGCCAAACGCCCAAATGTAATTGCTAAAATATCTGGTTTAATTGCTTACGGGGACCCAGAAACATGGAACTTAGATAGCATACGCCCATATTTTGATCATACAGTTGAGGCATTTGGTCATAGCAGGATAATTTGGGGGAGTGACAGTCCAGTTTGCAATCTTGGTGGCGGTTTGGAAACTTGGGTCGCGTCAACCCACGCATTGACAGCTGATTGGTCATTGGATCAGAGACGCTGTTTTTATCAAGGCAATGCAAAAAATATTTGGGCAGTTTAGAGACTATTTCAAACTACCTTTTTTAAGAACAGTAAATTAACAACACTAGACGCAAAAAAGGCTTGAGCAGATGCCAACCAAAAAAGTCGATACTACCGAAAAGTATAGTGCACCAGCTCTGTCAAAAGGATTGGACATATTAGAGTTGCTTGCAACACAAAGTGCGGGGATGAAAAAATCCGATATAGCTAAATCACTTAAGCGCTCAGTTAGTGAAATTTTCCGTATGTTAGCCGTGTTAGTAGAAAGAAAATACGTTAGTATAGATGAAGCAAGTGAACATTATTCGCTAACACTAAAGCTTTTTGAAATATCTCACCGACACCCACCGATCAAACGACTAACTAAAGTCGCGAGTGATGTCATGGCCGACTTGGCTATTAGCCTTAACCAGTCAATTCACTTGTCTATCCTTTACGGGAACAATATTTTAGTAATAGCACAGAACGACCCACCTGGAAATAACGTGACGAGTGTCAGACTTGGTGCGCGAATTCCCGTGACACAAACTGGATCAGGTGCAGCTCTAATACATCAATTATCATCACAGAGGTGCGATGATATTTGCGACCAAATTGATACTGCTACACTGGAACAAATTGACGTATTTAAGGAAGCCGTCATTCAGGTACAAAATTTTGGTTACTGTGTTAGCCCTTCAATGGTTATTGCAGGTGTACAAAATATTTCTGTGCCAGTTTTTGACTACTCAGGAAAAGTAATCGCAGCTCTGACAATTCCGTTTATCCAGCGCCTCATCAAAAACAATGATCCTGACCTTGGCACTGCAGCTAACGCTATGCTGCTAGCTGGAGAAAAAGTTTCCAACTTCCTCGGCGCCAACGCCGCGTTATCAGTTTGAATGATCTAAGTTGATTAAATTTAATTATAATTAAATTATTTTTCAAATTTTCTGTAGCTATATCCAAATACTCAGTTTTCTTATTTTTATAGCTACTAATAACCGCACTTAGTATAGCCACTAATAACGCATTTTTTAGCCATGCTTTGAGAAGTTGAAATTTCTTCTTGGGTCATATTAATTGCTATTGCGTCTCGATACTTTGCTCCAAGTTCAAAACCACTATCACCAGCAATGTGGAACCAGAGATAGGCTAGGGTATTATCTTTTAAAACTCCCACCCCATCACGCAACATAACGCCGAATGCATTTTGCGCATAACTATCACCTTGCCGAGCAGCTAAGCTATAAAAATTGGCGGCCTGTTGGTAATCTTGAACCACACCAGAGCCGTGATAGTACATAGTTGCCAGTCGCCATTGAGCAGGCAAATACCCCTGCTTTGAAGCTAAAGTATACCACTCTGAAGCCTTTTTTTCATCTCTATCTGCGCCATGCCCTTGATTGTACATGATACCAATAAAGACTTGCGCAGAAGCGTTTCCAGCCTCAGCTAATGGCTTCCATAAATTGGACGCGGAAGTGTAGTCGCCTTCTTGATAGGCATTCCAAGCTTTTTCCAAAACTTTCAAATCCGCAGCTTTCGATTGTATTTCGATAACTTCATTCATGCGCTCTTCTGCACTGTCTGAAGCCCAAAGACCTGTGGAGAGCATAGTTAGGAAAGCTATGCTAATAGTGAGGTATTTCATGATGGAATGCTCCTTCATATTATTGCGTATATTACCTGAAGATTTTTAATTGCAAAAGTAATTTTATTTGGAGCCTATATTGTCGAAATACCATCCAAACTTCTTTAAACAGAAACTTTGGAGCTAACCGTCAGATGGGTTTAGAAAACTATGATTATTCTATTTGGCTCTGTTATATTTTTATAAGTGAGAACTCTAAAAGGTGGCGCATGAAATTAATAGTGAATTTATCTTTGTGATGTTTGCAGACTATAAGTAATGCCTACAGACTATAAAATATCCAGAAGGCCTTATAGCAAGCGCTGAACAACTATGCTGGAATAGATCCAAGCTGGGCAAATAAACACAAAAAAATTAGCAATGGGCTCCTTTATCCTGAAGTAATATATTTATCCAAAATTAAGTGTTACCCTATCTTTTCGACTGCAACAGGTGCCATCTACTTTTAATAAAATTGATGAGGATACGATGACTGGATTCAATAAGGCCACAATTGTTCTATTACTAATTTTTATGGGAGCTTGTTCATCCACGCCTTCCTTAAAAGATGCACCAATGTCTAAATTACAATTAAATTTAGAAGAATTCTTTTTAGGCAAAACCACAGCGCATGGTCAATTTCAAGATAGATTTGGCAAGGTGAGTCGACGCTTTACTGTTGCAATCCAAGGTGCATGGGATGGAGAAATTCTAACCCTGTCTGAAGACTTCATTTATGAAGATGATAGTACAGAACAACGGGTTTGGACACTGAAAAAAGCAAGTGAAAACACATGGGTTGGTACTGCAAAAGGTGTTGACGGTATGGCTTATGGTGAGGAACGCGGCGATACTTTTAACTGGAAATATTCATTTAATTTACCAACTGAAAGTGGGACAGTCCTTGTGAATTTCGATGATTGGATGTGGTTAATGGATGACGAACACTTATTGAACAGAGCCTATATGTCGAAGTATGGTTTGAGGATTGGAGAGGTAATTATTGTTTTTAAAAAATAATACTAACTAAATTTGGAAAAAATATAATAAACCCCAATTTAGAGGTGTTTAGTGATACTTTTTTTAAGCCCGCGTGTCTATAATTCTGCCAGAAAGTATAAAGTTAGATTTAAACATATGTATTTTGTAACAGTTAAGGCAGGCCTTTCTTCAACTCGTGTGTTCTGGAATATAAAATGAATGATTTGACTAATAATAAAATTCGGCCGTTCTTTCATATCAAGAATTTTAAGGACGGTGTGGCAGATTCCATTCTCGAAAGGGTGATGATGCCAGAGGGGCGGTCTTCAGAGTACGTGGAAGGGTATGAGTTTGGGAAAACTCTTCTGAAAACCAGTCTAAATACTGAAATTAAATAGCTTTATTATCAGCCTTTATAAGCTCTTCAACACCAATAACCGCCAGAGGTTTTTCCAAGTCTTCCTCGCTGACATCCATAATTATTTTGTTAGTAATGTCGCGGTAAAGGCTTGATGCGCGTTGTAGATCCCCACCAAAGGCAACTCTTACTTTCTCTATCTGCTCATCAGAGAACTCACAATAAAACAGCTCTTGCTCATAGCTAGAAACAGACTGATCCAAAGGACCTCGCATATCATTGTAAATAACGCCATCATTCATAAATTACTCCCCGGGCAGATTGGAGGCCCCAAAAACTTCGTTCCAGTTATCAGGTTGTTCTTCTAGAAAAGAGCTCACCTCTGCCCAACCTAATTTGTCTGGGTTTTCTAACAAACCTTCTTGTTCACTACCAACAAAAAGTTCGTAATGGTTAGCTTCTTCATCCGAAACACCATAACAATTCACAAGGTTACCAACGGCATTCGTGAAGCTGTGCTTAACGCCACCAGCCCGCAAATTTATGTAATATTGGCTATCAGAAATTACAGTATTAGTCATAAGTAAATTCCCATTTTATTTGAGGATATCCGAAAAAGCTTAAAGCAATTCAAAGTAAACTTAAATAAAAACCCACGAAAAATCTCACTAACTAATTACATAAAGTTAAACTGTAGCAGTACCAAAACGTTGGTTAAACCGGATTAACCACATAAAAACCCAAGGCCAAGCCCCACCTAAAAATCAAAAGTGCCCTGATCAAGTCCGCTTTACTGTTAATTAGATTTCGCCATCCTTCGCACATTAAGAGTATGATCTGAGAGAAGTTATGGTAGTTATTATAACGATAAAGCAGCTCCAGCTAATAAAATTAGAATGCAAAAAATGATGCATACCATCAATTGTAAATTATATTTTAAAAATGTTGTGCCACAAGCTCCACAACTACAACCTATCCCCGCAATTTTGCGCCACTAGGATCAAAGGGCGGTTCAGCCAAAACAACCGCACGATGGGGCTTGCCAAGCACCATGACATCCAGCTCGTCGCCGACTTTAACATTTTTCAAATAGCAAAGCGCAAGCGACTTATTTACGCCGTATCCATAAGTCCCTGAGGTTACCCGACCAACCCCAGCGCCAGTTTTATCAAAGATCGGCTCACCACCGGTTGCATCCGCAGTGGTAACATCCAATATTTCGACAATTGAAAGCGTTTCTCGCGGCACATTATCTTTAATTGCAAGATAAGCGCTCTTGTGCAGAAAATCTTTATCCAGTTTGATTAGGCCAGCAAGTCCAACCTCTTGTGGCCAATATTCTGGACTATATTCACGCGACCAAGAACCGTAGCCTTTTTCTACCCGCAAGCTCATTAGTGCTCGCCCACCCACAGGCCCAGCACCAAAAATCTTTCCTGTTTCAAGCAATGCTTCATAAAGGTGTAGTTGATCTTCAGTTTTACAATGCAACTCCCAGCCCAAATCACCGGTGAAAGACACCCGTAAGGCTACACAATCCACCCCAGCAAGCTCAATACGTTGAGACCGCATAAACGGAAAGTTCACCGTAGCCAATGAAGTGCTGGTCAAACGTTGCAACAAATTCCTCGATTTAGGACCCGCTACGTTGAAGCCACACATCGCTTCCGTCAGACTTTCAAAGGTCACCCCATCAGGCATCGGCACCATATTCCAAAATCTTTGATGATAGCGCTCCGCCATGCCAGACCCAATGATCATAAATTCATCATCTGCAATGCAAGTCACAGTAAAGTCACCCGCGATACCGCCCCGCACACCTATCAAGGGGGTCAAACAAGAGCGACCAAC
>TARA_B110000259_G_scaffold130162_1_pt1 | contig 10947 bp, 7 predicted proteins | sample TARA_B110000259 | Tara Oceans TARA_B110000259 (sample SAMEA4397649) | marine metagenome | biome: Polar Biome; feature: [SRF] surface water layer (ENVO:00010504); material: water (ENVO:00002006), including particulate matter (ENVO:01000060) such as... | depth 5 m | reverse complement strand
TTTTCTTTTAAAGTTTTTAGTTTGTCTTTTACTGCAACTCCAAATTTCTGTTCCTCATCAATAATTAACAACCCTAAATTTTTAAATTTTATCCGCTGATTTGTCAGTTGATGCGTGCCAATAATTATATCTACAGAACCGTCATTTACACCAGTAATAGCGATAGTTTTTTCTTTTGCAGTTCTAAATCTATTTAAATAATCTATGCGAACAGGAAAATCTTTTAAACGCTCTGTAAATGTTTTGTAATGTTGAAAAGCAAGAATTGTGGTTGGCACTAAAATAGCCACTTGCTTGCCATTGTCTACTGCTTTAAACGCAGCTCTAATAGCAATCTCTGTTTTACCAAAACCAACATCACCACAAACTAGGCGATCCATTGGTTGTTCTTTTTCCATATCATTTTTTACATCTTGTGTAGCGGTAAATTGATCTGGGGTGTCTTCGTACATAAAACTTCCTTCTAGCTCATGTTGTATATGGGTGTCTGGGCCAAATGCAAAGCCTTTTTGAAGCTTTCTTTTAGCATATAATTGAATTAAGTTAAACGCAATATGCTTTACCCTAGCCTTGGTTTTTTGCTTAATTTTTTTCCAAGCACCAGAACCTAATTTGTAAATCTTAGGTGTTTTTCCATCTTTTCCGTTGAATTTAGAAATCTTGTGAAGCGAGTGAATGCTTACATATAAAATATCTCGTTCTCCATAAACCAACTTAATTGCTTCTTGTTTTTTGCCTTGGACATCTATTTTTTGCAAACCTCCAAACCGTCCAATTCCATGATCCATATGCGTTACATAGTCTCCAATTTCTAGCTTGTTAATTTCTAAAAGAGTAATTGCTTGTTTTTTTGCATATCCGTTTTTCAATCGGAATTTGTGATACCGCTCAAAAATTTGATGATCTGTGTAGCAAACCAACCTGTTTTCTACATCTACAAAACCTTGGTATAGAGGAAAAACAACGGTTTCATAGTGAACCTCTTGTTCAGAATCGTCAAAAATATCATGAAAACGTTTTGCTTGTTGCTCGTTGGCACAGAAAATATAACTTGTAAAGCCAGCTTTGTGATATTCCGTTAAGTTGGCAATTAATAAATTAAACTGTTTATTAAAAGAAGGTTGTGGAGTGGTATTAAAGTCAATTTTTAAAACCTTGGTAGACTTAACTCTCGTAGACATTTCTACCAATGTAAATGCTTGCAGTTGGTCTTTAATAAAGTTTCCATCGCAGAATAATTCGCTCGGTTTTAAATGGTTTATCTCTTTGGATAAGTGTTCAAAAGCAGCCGTTGCTTTTTCAAAGTAGGTATCTAAATTACCAACTAATAAAGAGGTGTTTTTAGTGAAAATTACAGTTTTAGAGGAGATGTATTTTAAGAAGCTTTCTCTCTTTTCCTGTAATGTCTTATTTTCTACATTTGGTATGATAGCAATTTTTTTCAGCTTCTCTTTAGAGAGTTGTGTTTCTACATCAAAAGATCGAATACTGTCTATTTCATCACCAAAAAACTCTATTCTGTAAGGTTCATCATTAGAAAAAGAAAAGACATCTATAATTCCTCCACGAACAGAAAAATCTCCTGGTTCAGTAACAAAATCTACCCGTTTAAACTTATACTCAAACAATATTTCATTCACAAAGTCTAGCGATAAGCTCTCGCCTACAGTAACTTTTAAAGTATTTTTTTCAAGTTCTTTTTTAGTCACTACTTTTTCAAATAACGCTGCCGGATACGTTACAATAATAGCTGATTTCTGTTTTGAATTTATCCTATTTAAAACTTCAGAACGTAATAAAACATTGGCATTATCTGTCTCTTCAATTTGATAAGGCCTTCTGTAAGAACCGGGATAAAAAAGTACATTTTTTTCTCCTAAAAGTTGCTCTAAATCGTTGAGGTAGTATGCCGCCTCCTCTTTGTCATTAAAAATTAATAGGTACGGTTTGCCTGCTTTTTTGAAGGTTTCTGAAATAACAAAAGACAATGAAGAACCCACCAAATTCGGTATCTGAAAATGATTTTTTTCTTGTTGAAGTTGTGAAATTATCTTTGAAACGCCTGAAGACGTTTGGTATTGATTAACAATATTCTGAGTACTCAACGTGCTAAGTTTTGTGCAAATGTAGGTTGTAAATTAATAAAAACCCGCTATCTATTTTGTTTTCTTATAGTTTGCTACAGATTTAGATGTTTTTTGTTAATATTATTGCGTTTATGAACCTCCAGAACATGATAACTAAAGTTATAATTACTTTTTTACTTGCTTTTGCAATGCATATAAATTCGCAGAATAAATAGTAAAAATGGACTACTGGAATTAGTTTGGCGGCTGCAAAACACATTTTGCAGGTAGGTAAAATTGTAGAAGGTCATGTAGCTTCTCAAGTTTTAAGGATTAATATTTTTAGATATATTTTAAAGGTTTAAGTTTAGATTTTGGTTTTGCCTCTGCATTAGGGGATACACAAACTTATACCACATTTGATGGGTCTTTTAGGTTTGATTTTGGACAGTCTAATTATAATGTAGTTCCTTATATCTTAATTGCTGCCAGTTATATAAGAGGAATAGTTAATATAGGTGCCATGAATCTATGGGTAGGGAATACTTTTTGGCTTTCATCAAAATATGGAATGAATTTTCAATTAATCTTCAAGTATTCGAAAGACATTATTCAATCTCAAAGGTCTCATTTATATCCATCTCTGGGTTTTGTATATAGTTTTAGTGCTAGAAACTTACATCCAAGAATTTGGCAGGATTAATCAATATATGTAGTTAGAATACCTATCATTTTATTAGCATTATAAAGACCAGTTAACTGCGCATCTATTTCAAATATTGTATTTAAGAGGATGGTTGTAGGGTATATAATTGTTTTTTTAATAGTTCCTAATTCGGTAGCTAATTCATGCATACCTGAAGTTGTTCCTGTAGGCTTGTATGTAAATATTTTTCCTAAAAAAGTAATGGCTTTTTTTTCTTCAGCATTCAATTTTATAAAATAGAACTTTTCATTTAAAAGCTGAATTACCTCTCTATTTTTAAAAGTAGTTTTCTTCATTCCAAAACAAATTTTGCACCAATCTGTATAAAGAAAAATAAGTATAGGTTTTGGTTTTTGTTGCTGTAACTTCTCAACTTCTTCGAAGGTGAAAATATTTAAATCTTCTTTCCCCTTATTTTCTTGCGCATAGTTTGTAAAACACCCAAAGAAAATGAAAAGAAAAAGAAGTTCTTTTGTGAAATGCATAAGTAGTTTGGCAATATATTAAAAAAGGGTGAAGCGAATTCCAGTAAAAGCCCTAATTCCTTGGTTAGATGCGTACACATAACTTGGGTCAAAAGCTTTTTCTGGGTTTAATTCTGTGTTTATACCATTATCAAACGGGTTAGCTGCACCGTTAATGCTGTTTGTCGCAGGTGTAAAGTTTAAGAGATTTTTAACGCCACCATACACTTCCCAACGGTTGCTAAACTTTTTGCTCAATTGAATATTTTGAATGCTAAACCATGGAGAGTATTCAGCTCTTAGATCATTTTCACCTAACAAAGGCAAACGCATAGGCCCGTATAAATTCCCTGTATAATCTATTGTAAAATTATTGTCAAAACGATAGGAGATAGACCAAACCCCGCTAAAACTTTCAGTTAATAATTGCTGTTTTTTTACATTATCTTCAGTTATAGAAACTTCCATTAAAGTAGCTCCGGCGTTTATTGCCAGGCCGTTTGTAAATAAAATATCTGCATTTAGAGAAATTCCTTGAGAAACAGAAAATCCATCTAAGTTCGCATATGTAATTTTATTAGGATCCGTTTCGTAATCCGGTAAAATTCTATTATCAAAGTACGTATAGAAAGCACTTGCATCTAAGGTGATAAAAGAATTTTCTGTATTTATCTTCTTCACATAATTAACGTTTGCGTTCCAAGAGGTTTCTGGTTCTAATTCTCCATCAAACGCTACAGTTCTTGCGCCTGTTAAGGCTGCATGATCTTCTGTAAAAACATTCACAACTCTAAATCCATTTCCGGCACTTAGTCTTACAATATTAGATTTGTTTTTAGAATTCCATTTGTAATTTACTCTTGGCGAAAAGATATTTCCGTGCAGACTGTTATTGTCCCATCGAACTCCTAGAAGTAATTTCTTTCGATCAGTCAAACTTATTTCATCTTGCACAAAAACACCAGGTAAATGAATTATTGAAGGGCTGTTTTCAATACCATTTTTATTTAAAGTTGCAAATGTATTGTCATCATAAAAAGTATACCGATACGCTGCACCTAACAATAAATCGTGTTTTTCGCCTACTTGTTTGTTGTAAACCAACTGACCAAAACCAATTAACTGTTCTGCATCATAAGAGGTTTCGCCATAAAAAGAATCTTGATAATGTCCATTTGCACTAAATTGAAAACTTATATTTTCTGTGGTTGGTAGCTCGTAGGTTCCAAATGTTTCCCATCTATTTGTGTAAATACTTTCTCCATAAATTTGGTTTCCACCTCTAAATTCTTTTTCCCAGTCCATTTCTCCTCCCCAACGATCTTCATATACATACCGACCAGCAATCGTAAAAACTTTGTTGCTTTTTCTTTTAATGTTGATTTTATTAAAGATTGAGATTCTATTTTGCAAAGTCATATCGGTAAAATTGTCATTATTGTTGTCAATTCTATTTTGGAAATTGAAATAATTCACACCTAACAAACCTTGTATTTTTTCAGATATTTCGTAACGTAGACCAACATCTATATTCACTTCTCCCCAAGAACTTGCAAAGGTATCTGTAGTTAATAGTGGTGCATTTGCAGGTTTTTTAGTGATTACATTTATAATACCACCTACCGCTTCAGAACCGTATAAAGTAGAAGCTGGGCCTTTCACAATTTCTACTCTTTCTATCAATGCTTGCGGAATTCCCGTTAATCCGTAAACTGTAGAAAGTCCGCTTACAATTGGCATTCCATCGATTAAAACAAAGGTATAAGGTCCTTCTAAACCATTAATATGAATGTCTCCTGTATTACAAACACTGCAATTTAATTGTGGTCGAACGCCATTTACATTTTGTAAAGATTCGAAGATAGAAGGCGTAGGATTTTTTCTAAAAAAAGTTTCGCTATATACTTCTATTGGAACCGGACTGTTCGCTTTTGTAACAGGTCTTAGGGTTCCAGAAATAACAATTTCATCCAAAGAATCATCTTCTAATAAAGTGATGTTTTTAGTCCTTTTTTTGTCACTTGCAATCGTAATTTTAATCGCTTTTGTTTTAAAACCAATACTACTAATTATGAGTGTATACTTTTCTTTGGGGATATTGTTTAATTCGTAAAAACCATTTTGGTTAGAAGAGGTTCCTATTTTAGTTTTCTTTAAATACACATTTGCATATGGTATTTCTTCCCCATCTGCTGTGGTTATTTTCCCGCTAATTGTTTGGCCTATCATAAAGGCCGACACCAATAAAAAAGAAATAACTACTCCTTTTTTCATTTTAAAATATTTTAATTTTTGACAAATGTAACATTATTTTTAGTCTTGGCTAAAAATTTATTTAAATAAAAATAAAAAGTATATCTTTGTGCAACTAAATACTTAAAATGTTTACACTTTCTGAAGAAAATTATTTGAAAGCAATTTATCATTTGGAATCTGATTCTAAAAACGGAATTAGTACGAATGCGATTGCTAAAAGTTTAGAAACAAAAGCTTCTTCTGTGACAGATATGGTTAAAAAGTTATCTGAAAAGGAAGTGGTTCTTTATGTAAAGTACCAAGGAGTAACATTGACAGCATTCGGAAAAAAAACGGCTGCTAATATTGTAAGAAAACACCGTTTGTGGGAAGTCTTTTTAGTAGAGAAATTAAATTTTTCTTGGGATGAAGTGCATGAGGTTGCAGAACAGTTAGAGCATATTAAATCGGCAAAATTAATCAATCAATTAGATGCGCTTTTGGGTTTTCCAACGCATGACCCGCACGGAGATCCAATACCTGATAAAGAAGGGAATTTAAAAACTATTGAAAAGAGTTTATTAGCAACGTTGTCTAAAAATGAAAGTGGAATTTGTATTGGTGTAGACGATTCATCATCAGAATTTTTAAGGTTTTTAGATAAAAAAGGCATCACTTTAGGCAAAAAAATAACCATTTTAGACAAAGAAGATTTTGATGATTCTTTATCCATAGAAATTGATGGAGAAAAATTATCAATTTCAAAGAAAATTGCCAATAATTTATACATTAAGAGATAAGAGAATATGAAGAAATATATAGTTTTAGTATTTTTAATAAGTATTATTTCATGTCAACAAAAAACGAAGAAGAACGGAAAATTACAAGTAGTTACCACTACAACAATGATTACCGATTTGGTAAAAAATATTGGTGGAGATAAAATAGACATACAAGGTTTGATGGGTGCAGGCGTAGATCCTCATTTATACAAAGCAAGTGCAGGAGATGTAAGTAAACTCTTTAATGCGGATGTAATTGTATATAATGGATTGCATTTAGAAGGTAAATTAGAAGATGTGTTCGAGAAAATGCGTCAACAAAATAAAAAAACTATAGCGGCTTCAGATGCTATTGATACCGCTACGTTAATTGGCTCAGCGTATTTTGCGTCTAATTATGATCCACATATTTGGTTTGATATTACCAATTGGGAAATCATCACCAAATATATAACAGCTAAATTTTGTGAGTTGGATGTTGAAAATGCAATCATTTATAAAGAAAACGCAGCGAATTATTTAAAGACATTGGCATCTTTAAAAATTGCGGTCACTGAAGAAGTAAATTTCTTACCAATAGAAAAGAGAATCTTAGTAACAGCGCACGATGCTTTTAATTATTTTGGTAAACAATTTCAATTTAATGTAGTTGGTTTGCAAGGCTTGTCTACAGCAACAGAAGCAGGCGTAAAAGACGTTCAAAGATTGGCAAGTTTTATTGAAGAAAAAAATGTGAAAGCAATTTTTGTAGAAAGTTCAGTGCCAAAAAGAACGGTGGAAGCTTTGCAAGAAGCCGTGAGAGCAAAAGGAAAAGAAGTAATGATTGGAGGAACATTATATTCGGACGCTCTGGGAAGTAAAGGAACAGCAGAAGCTACGTACGTTGGCATGTATAAGCACAACGTGAACATTATTGTTAGCTCTTTAAAATAAAACGAATGGAACCACAAAAAATAGCAATTGCTGTAGATGATTTAACGGTTGCATATAATTATAAGCCTGTTTTATGGGACATTGATTTATCTATCCCTGAAGGTGTTTTAATGGCAATTGTAGGTCCCAATGGCGCAGGGAAATCAACTTTAATAAAAGCTATTTTAGGAATTATAGATCCGATTGCAGGAAGTGTTTCTATTTATGGAAAACCCTATGACAAACAACGAAAATTAGTAGGCTATGTTCCGCAAAAAGGAAGTGTAGATTGGGATTTTCCTACCACGGCTTTAGATGTGGTCTTGATGGGAACTTATGGACGTTTAGGTTGGATCAAGAGACCCGGCAGAAAAGAACGAAAAACAGCATTGGAGTCTTTAGAAAAAGTAGGAATGCTTTCTTTTAAAGACCGACAAATAAATCAATTATCAGGCGGGCAGCAGCAAAGAGTTTTCCTAGCAAGAGCTTTGGCACAAGATGCTGCTATCTATTTTATGGATGAGCCTTTTCAAGGTGTAGATGCAACAACAGAAATTACAATTATTAATATTTTAAAGGAATTAAGAAAAGCAGGAAAAACAGTGGTGGTGGTGCATCATGATTTACAAACCGTACCAGAATATTTTGATTGGGTGACGTTTTTAAATGTAAAAAAAATAGCAACAGGTCCTGTAAAAGAGATTTTTAATGATGATAATTTGACGAAAACTTATGGAATTAACTATAAGGTTAGTGTGCAGAAGTAGTTTTTTTTACACACAAGAGAGGTAAGAGATAAGAAACAAGAAAAAAGAGGTAAGAAAAAAGATATAAGAGATAGGACAAAAAAGAGACCAGAGATAAATTAAATATGTAAGTTCTTTTACATTTTTTTCAAACACAAAAACATAAATTTTAATAACTAACAACCACTAATAGCCATCGATTTTTCAGAATACATACAGCTCGTTTTTACAGATTATACCCTACGGACAATCACCTTAGGTACGGCAATATTGGGCGCAATTTGTGGTATGTTAGGTAGTTTTGCAGTATTGAGAAAACAGAGTTTGTTAGGCGATGCTATTTCACATGCAGCTTTGCCAGGAATTGCAATCGCTTTTTTAATTACAGGCACAAAAGAAACCAATGTATTATTAATAGGTGCTTTGGTAAGTGGCTTATTGGGTGCGTTTTGGATTCGGAGTATAATCAAAAGAACACATTTAAAATCAGATACTGCACTGGGTTTAATTTTATCTATTTTCTTCGGATTTGGGATGCTATTGTTAACCTATATTCAAAAGTTACCAAATGCGAACCAATCTGGCTTAGATAAATTTTTATTCGGACAAGCAGCAACCTTATTGGCAAGAGATGTTTGGTTCATGGCATCTGTTACTTTTAGCTGTTTAGTAGTTTTGCTGTTATTCTGGAAAGAGTTCAAAATATTACTATTCGATGCTGATTATGCGAAGACTTTAGGTTTTAATATTCAGTTAATCGATATTTTAATAACCTCATTTATTGTAATTGCAATTGTTTTAGGCTTGCAAACTGTGGGTGTTGTTTTAATGAGTGCCATGTTATTAGCACCAGCTGCAGCCGCAAGACAATGGACGAATAGTTTAGGAATTATGGTGATTCTAGCGGCCTTTTTTGGAGCAATATCTGGCGTAGTAGGCACCGCAATTAGTGCAAGTCAGAATAATTTATCAACTGGGCCCGTTATTGTTTTGGTTGCAGCAGTTTTTGTGGGTTTCTCTTTTATTTTTTCTCCGTCAAGAGGCTTGTTATTCAGGCAAATCAGATTTATTAAGAATAGAAAAGATTTAGAATTGCACAAAACATTGGCGTTTATGTTTGAGATTGCGAAAGGACACGAGAGCATTTCACATCCACACGCCGTAAAAATATTAAATAATTTTCACGGGTATACGAGAAAATCACTTGAAAAATTAGTGCGAAAAGAATATATAAATGTAGCGGATTCTATGTGGTCTATGACCTCAAAAGGATATCATTTTGCAGCAAATTTATACAATCAACAAGGAAACGAGAATGAGTAGTGCTCAAATAGAAATACAATTAATTGCGAGTATCGTGGCCATTGCCTGTGCAATTCCTGGTACCTTTTTAGTATTGCGAAAAATGGCGCTAATTAGCGATGCTATCAGTCACTCTATATTACCAGGTTTAGTCTTGGGCTTTTTTATTACGCACGATTTAAATTCGCCGTTATTAATTGTTATGGCAGCATTTTCTGGCCTAGTTACGGTTGTATTAGTAGAGTTTATTCAGAAGACAAAATTGGTAAAAGAAGATACAGCGATCGGTTTGGTTTTTCCAGTACTTTTTAGTATTGGAGTTATTATGATTGCAAAAAACGCCAATGACGTGCATTTAGACACGGATGCTATTTTATTAGGAGAATTGGCATTTGCGCCTTTTGATCGTTTATTACTGGATGGGGCTGATTTTGGTCCAAAATCTCTTTGGATTATAGGAACTGTCTTATTAATAACCATCGGTTTACTATTCGCTTTTTTCAAAGAATTAAAAATCAGCACCTTTGATGCTGGTTTGGCAACCGCTTTGGGTTTTTCGCCAATCATGATTCACTACGGATTAATGAGTGTTGCCTCGATAACGATTGTAGGTTCTTTTGACGCCGTTGGTGCAATTTTAGTAGTAGCCTTAATGATTGCGCCAGCAGCAACCGCCTATTTATTAACCGATAATTTAAAGAGAATGCTCGGTTTATCGGTTCTATTTGGTGTTTTTTCAGCAATTGCTGGCTATTGGCTAGCGCATTGGTTAGATGCTTCTATCTCTGGTTCTATGACCACAATTTTAGGAATTGTATTTCTATTAGTATATTTATTTGCTCCAAAAAGAGGTTTAATCTCGGTGTTGTATAGAAACAAACAACAGCAAATAGAAGTCTCATTATTAACTTTTTTATTGCACTTAAACAATCATCAAGAAGTAAGTGAACGTCATATAAATCATTTGAATGAACATATTAATTGGCGCCGTGTAAGAGCGAAATCGGTACTAGATTTGGCTATAAAAAACAACATGATTACCATTGAAAAAGATATTATTTCTTTAACAGATAAGGGAAAGAACTTTACCGATAAAGCAATTGATTATATCATTACCAATGACCATTCTAAAATAGAATCGATAAAAGAGGATTTCTTTTTATTTAGAGGATAACAATCGCTATATGTTGTATTTTGCAGTAAAAATATTTCTGTGCAACAACTCTCAACTTTTCAAGTGTACAATGCTTCTGCAGGAAGTGGAAAAACATTTACTTTAGTAAAACAGTATTTAAAAGTTTTACTAACTTCTAGTGATCTTTTTATGTTTCAAAAAGTGTTGGCAATAACCTTTACCAATAAGGCTGCCGGTGAAATGAAAGAGCGTGTTTTGTCTAATTTAGAAGCATTCGCAGAAGGTGATGAAAACGATTTGTTAAAAATTATTCTTTCAGAAACAGCTTTAGAAGCTACACTCATTAAAGAAAGAAGTAAGAAAATTTTAGATGCCATACTTCAAAATTATTCGGCATTCTCAATTACTACAATAGACAGTTTTACCCATAAAATTATTAAAAGCTTTGCCTATGATTTAGGGCTTTCACTTAATTTTGAAGTAGAAATGGATGCAATTTCTCTTTTAAACGAAGCGGTAGATGTCTTAATTTCTAAAATAGGAACCGATAAAAAACTCACCAATCTTTTAATAGATTACTCTTTAGATAAAACAGATGA
>TARA_B110000259_G_scaffold188301_1_pt1 | contig 11015 bp, 8 predicted proteins | sample TARA_B110000259 | Tara Oceans TARA_B110000259 (sample SAMEA4397649) | marine metagenome | biome: Polar Biome; feature: [SRF] surface water layer (ENVO:00010504); material: water (ENVO:00002006), including particulate matter (ENVO:01000060) such as... | depth 5 m | reverse complement strand
TTTTAATATATCCATTTCTATAATTTAGTATTTTAATACCTGGATATTCCGTTTTTAAATTTAAAACAGTTTGATTTATTACTTCCTGCTTCCCTCCAATTAAATAAAAGGTTTTTGATTTATAATTTTGTTTTACTATATCTAACCAGAGTTCACACCCAGGAATTTTTATAACATTTTCAAGACCTTTCTTTCTTAAAGACCAAACTGCACCCATACCATCAGGAAAGCCTAAATTACGATTAATTATGTGTCTACTTTCATCGGTGGCATGTAGTATCTTTTCTGCATTAACAGCGATCATTATTTTATGATGCTTTATAGCATAATTCATTAACTCATCTGGTGATTGGGGCGCATACGTTTTTACGCCATTTAACAAGCTAGACTTCATTGATAGCAGTAATTTCAGATTCTAAAAAATAATGTGACATAGCATTAAACATAAAAGCGTTACTCCATCTCATATAAGATATTTTTGAACTAATTCCTTTTTTTAATTGATAGTAAAAGTAGCCATTTTTATGCTGCATATTATCTATGGTCCAATTTAAGACATTATCTAATAGGGGTTTGTTACTCTTAAATACGTTTAATTTTGAGAGCGTCACTATAATTTGAGCAGGACAATGAATATCTATTGGGTAGGTTTTGTTATGGTAATACTTAGGCATACCATCGGCTTTAAAAAAATTATTAATATAAAAATATAATCCTTTATCAATGTATTTCTGAAAAGTAATGTCTTGTGTATTATCTTGGTATGTTTTAATAGCGTCTAAATTAAACCCGGTATGAAAACTATCTATCCTATATTGTATGGGTAAAAGCCCATAAATCCATGATCCATCTTCATTTTGTAATTCACATGCTGTTGCAATAGCCTTTTTTGCAAGTTTAAAGTGTTCCTCATTTTTTGTGTATTTATAAGAATAACTTAATATTTTAGCCCCTAAAAGTGAAGCGTTAATAACTGTGTTATTACCATCTTTCACACTATAAGAAAAGAAAAAACCGTTACCATGTGGTGTTCTTTTTAAATCATTAATAACAAAATTAGCAGCGGTCAATGTTTCTTTTAAAACCGCTTCATTTTTTGTGATTTCATAGCTTTCTAACAAGGCCTCAACACAAAAGCAAGTAGCTACAACCGTTGGTGTATTTTTTTTAAATAAGAATAAGCGTCTTGCTTGCCAGTCAAAATTATAGCCCCAACATGTGCCAGAATATCCACTTGATTTAAGACTTAATAACAATGACGTTAATTGTTTTACCTTAACAAGTAATTGTTCTTTAGTCCCAAAATTTTCAAAACCACTTTGAGCTAACTTGTAGAGTTTACAATAACCTAATAAAAATAATGCAACACCTTTTGTATTATGTTCTTTTGGAACTAATAATAACCTCCTAAAGTTTATTGGACTATGCTTAAATATTTGAATCCAAATTGCTCTTCCTAAATCCCAATACTTAAAAGGTAAAGCTTGAAACACTTTAGAATTTAAGCCATCATAAGGATCCCAGCCTTTAAAGTTCTCAGACTCGCAATAACTCTTGAGTTTCAAAAAACTCGATTCTGTTTTAGATTTCAACTTGCTCACCTCCAAGTTTTAATGATTCTATTACTTTAAAGGATGCTTTTGTAACTGCTACAATATCTTCAAAAGGAATAGGCGCTTTTCCATCTTTAAGTAATCCATTTACAAATGCCTCCACCATCTCTTTCTGGCCTTTATTTTGGTTTAAAATTTTTGTCTTTTTTGGTTTTCCTTTACCATAGATTTTCAACTCTTTAAAATCGTTGAGTATTGCAGATTGTCCTGCCGAGAATACCTCTACATATTCTTTGGTCATGGATTTAGAACCGTTTGCATAATATGCTACTATTCCAGAAGATCCGTTTTCGAACTGAATTAAAATATTTAAGGTATCATTTAGATTGTTTGGATTTGGTAATGCAGTTGCAGAAACTTTAACCGGCAAACTTCCATTAAGATAGGTTAGGTAATCAATAAAATGACATACTTCTCCTAAAACTCTGCCACCTCCTATTTCTAAATCTTGAATCCAATTATCTCCAGGGATAGCACCTGCATTAATCCTATAAAGCATCGTCATAGGGTTATTACCTATTGCCTTTTTTAATTTTGTAGTTAATGGCGAGAAGCGTCTATTAAAACCTACCATTACGGCTTTGTTAGCTTTGGATTGTGCTTCAATAATGGCTTCTAGTTCCGATTCTAACAAACATAAAGGCTTCTCAACAAATACATTTTTATTAGCTTTTAGGCTTTTTAGCACATAAGGCCCATGCGAATCATGACGCGTCGCAACAAAAACGGTATTGGTTTTATCGTCTAAAACGTCGGCTTCTTTAGTAGCACAAAACTGAAACTTAAATTTTTCGGCCACACGCTTAGAAGTAGTTCCTGTATTGGTTAAAACCCCTACTCTAGCAACAGCATTATTTTTTGGAATATTTGGCAATAAGTTACCTTGTGCATAACTACCTGCTCCAATGAATGAAATATTTATTTTACCTAACTGCTCTGCTTCTTCTGTTGCTATTTTTGATTTACTCGCTGTTTTTTCTGTATTATATTTTAAAGCAATACCTGTAAATGGCTCCGTTTTAGAAACAACCAAATCAAAAGCAGCTTTTGCATTATCAAAATCAAACTCGTGTGTTGTTAAGTAATCGATATCAATTTTCTTTGTAGCGATTAAATTCTGAAAGGCTTCCATGTTACGTTTTTCTGTCCAACGTACGTAGGGTAAAGGGTAATCAATACCCTTTTCTTCGTAATTTAAATCATAACGTCCCGGACCATATGAACATGCCATTTTTAACTCTAGTTCTTTACGATACCAGTAAGGATCGCGTTCAAAACCTGTGGGCACGGCGCCTAGAACCACTACTTTTCCTTTTTTTCGCGCAATAGCACCTGCAAAATTAATAGGATCTAGACTATCTGTTGCCGCTGCAATAATAACCGCATCTGCACCATAACCGTTTGTTGCGTTTTGTATTTGCTCTTCTACACCTGCAGTATTTCTTGTGAGTCCTAAATCTACCACCTTATTATCTACGGCTTGTTTTACTGCGGCTTCAGAAACATCAATACCTATGACGGTAACACCAGAAGCTCTTAATATAAGCGCTGCTAATTGTCCTAACAACCCTAGTCCAATAATCACACAAGATTCGCCCAAACGCATATCGGCCTGGCGAACTCCTTGCATAGCGATGGCTCCAACGGTGTTGTAAGCTGCATCTTTAAGGCTTACATTTTTATCTAATTTCACACATAAATTAATAGGTACAGATACAATCTCTGCATGGTTGGCATAACCAGCTCCTGCACAGGCGACTTTATCACCAACTTCAAATTCTGTAACGCCTTCACCAACTTCTATAACTTCTCCAGCACAACTATACCCTAATGGCGAATAGGAATCTAGTTTTTTCATAACCGCACGATACGTTTGTATTGGCCCTTGTTTTTTAAGTGTATCTATAACTTGTTTTACTTGTTGCGGGCGATCTTTAGCTTTACCTACTAGGCTTTTACGCGCCGCAACAACGGTAGATCCTTCTGTACCTGCGCTTATGATGGAATAGTGATTTTTAACAATCACCATCCCTTTACCTAATTGTGGATAAGGAACTTCTTGAATAATCATATCTCCAGAGCCTAGCTTTTGTGTGAGTTGTAGCATTTAAGTTTTTATATTTGTAAATAATTGAGGTTTCATTAATAAAACGCCAAAGATACCCCAAACTAAAATATTATAATAGTAATACACACCTGGAACTAATCCTATTGTATCAATTAAATACATTCCAAGCAGCATCATGCCGAATACACGAACTTTTTTTTGAATTTTAAACATAAGTTTAACTTGCACCATTATAAAAATTACTAAAAATAAAAGTCCAACAATACCATTAGCCATTAAAACCCTTAAGTACTCGTTGTGTGCTGGTCTCACAATACCATCACCAAACAATTGAAAAAACACTGATTGTTCATTTACCCAAAATTGCCAATAATCATCCCAAATATAACCCCTACCTGCTAGGGTATGACGCGCATCTGTTACTTGACCTGATTGGTACCCAATTTCTTTACTAAATAACTGCTCTATATTGCTTGAGACTGCGTCTCCAAAAACTAAAAAAATTACGGAGAGACCAATAAATATTGAAAAACCTTGCTTTATTTTAGATTTTGAGAAAAGTAACAAAAGTACGAGCCATAAACCTAAAATGGCGACCGCTGCCTTACTAAACACCAAATAAACAGACAAAAATGAACCTGTAACCAAAAAAAATGCGAATACTTTAAATAACAGACCGCGAAACTTAAAAATAAATTGGTATAATAGAATAGTAAACAAGGTCATTAAACCATAAAAACGTACCGGGAAGGCATCGTGATAAAGGCCTACATAACGCGATAGACCAACAGTAGAACGTTCTTGAAAAAACACACCTGTTTGCCACTGATAAAAGCTTATGAGAATCGGAAAAATACCGCAAATCATCATGGCAATCAAGAATTTTTTTAAATGTTGTTCATTTTGAATAAATATCGGTATTAAAAAAAAACCGAGATAAATATTGATATTAAGAATCAATGTTTCAAAAGTAGCCAAAGGAATCTCTATTAATCCCCAGATGAGACCAAATGAAAGGGCGATAGAGTATATAGATGCACTTTTAATCCATGATTTAGGTAATATATTCTTTTTTTTAAAAACCGGTAAAAATATCAATGGTATTATAATTCCTTGAAAAGCCATAATGGAAAAAGATCCAAAATTTACATTCCAAAACATATCAATAATTGATTTGGTGGCAACAAAGACTAAAAAAGCAGCAAACATACCTTTATATAGACGAACAATAATAATTATAGTAATTATAGCAATTGGAATTAAAATCATCTAATATCTCTATGAATTTTAGGCAAATGAATATAAGGCCTTTCTAAGTATTTAATAATCTTTATAGGATTTCCTGCGGCCACAGCCCCATCAGGAATATCTTTGTTAACCACCGAGCCTGCACCAATAATTACGTGGTTACCAATAGTGACATTACGCATCACTACAGTGTTTACACCAATAAATACGTGGTCCCCAACGGTTACATAACCTGAACCATTATCTTCAGGACTTATAACATGTGCAGCTCCATCATGTGATAAAATATAACAGCCATGTGTTATTAAACAATGATCGCCAATAATGACCTTACCGCGCCTTACATCTATTTTAGCACCCAGACTTATCATAGTGTTTTTCCCAATTTTAGCGCCTGATGCCTTTAAAAAAAGTATCTGAAAAAACCTAAATACATTTCCTAAATAATGTACTGTTTTTCTTATCAAAAATTTCATGTTTAAAATTTTATTACGTGTATTTCATTTTGCAGCATATTTGAAGCCGTAGTCGTAATCATAGAAGTCCTTTCTAGGTGTTTAAATGTGTAATTGAATTTATTGTCCTCTAAATTTTTACTAAAGTCAAGGTACATTCTCTTATGCCCTTTATCTCTTCTAAAATAACGCTTAACTGTTTTCTTACCACTTGATTTAATATGTGTGAATTTTAAATTATCCTCAACTAAAATTGTATCATTTTCATATCTTATTTCTGCTAACTCTTGTACACCCCTCAGAGAATTACCCTTGTCCGAGCAGGTAATATTTACTAGCGATCCATTTTTATAGGCTATTGATAAATTAAAATCATCTAAACTATTACCTGAAAAATTCATAGTTAACGAAATTGGATCTTCATCTACCCAAAAGTTACCTAAATCTATCCAATGAACTAAATTACCTGTCAATCTTGTACCTTGGTTATCCCAATTATACCAATGGTTTGAATTAATTAACACTTCTTTGATTGAGAATGTAACAAATATTTGTTTATTTGTGACAATCGACTTAATTTGATTATTTAGCTTGACATACCTTCTATTAAAACCGATTTCTAATTTTGCCTCCGAATTGTATAATTCCCTTAATAAATTTAAATCTAAATTAGTGACGCAAGGTGGTTTTTCAATAAAAATTCTGGTGTTAGGATTAATACTATGAACCCATTTTGCTAGTAATGAATGATCTGAATGATAAGTGGCTATTACAACTACTGGCTCCTTACAAGACTCTAACAATCCTTTAGTTTGGTATGGATGATAAAGAGCATGTTTGAAATCAAAGCGCTCGCTAAACTCCATGGACCTTTCGGCTTTATAATCAACGCAAGCCAACCTAGGTAAATGCTTTAACCCAGGTAATATATGCGTAAAAGCATAACCGCCTAGACCGAAAATAATTAAGCCATTAGTTGAGTTTTCTTCTTTTATTAAACTATAATTTTTTGGTATTTCTATACTCTCTTCTAATCCTTTTAAAACAAGGTTCGAGGTTTCATATTGGTTGAAATATTTTAAAAAGTCATATCCTTTTAACTCATCAGCCTTTATGATATTCTCAAAATCTTCTTTTTTAATAATTTTAAAAAACTTAGAATTTAAAATAAACTTGTTTTGATCAATCTGTGATTGTAAGGAACAACTAACAAAGTAGCTGGTGCCTTTTCTTAATAGCATAAAAGTTGCGTACTTTTCTATGTGCCTGTTATACCATTGTAATGATTTGTATTTTTTTAGTGTCTCCGCAACGCCTTCTCGCAATGCAAAAAAAAGAAATTTACGCAGTTTATTTGGAAATTCAGGAAGGTTTCTTTCTCCAATAACGAATTGCTTACAATCAAGCACCTCATCAAAATAGTCCTTAACATCCTTGAATACGATTAAATTATCCATTATTGTTAAACTTATATTTTATTAAAAATTTCAATGTACTTATTGACGACATTTTGAATTGAATAATTTAGAACAACAGCATTACGATTTGTAGCTGATATTTCATCACAGTCTTTTGGGTTATCTAAAAGTGTAATAATAGCTTTCGCAATTTCATCTACATTACCCGGTGAAACCAGGTAACCGTTTTCTTTATTCGTAATAATATCTTTTAACGCTCCCACAGGAGTAGTTATTACTGGTTTTCCCATAGACATTGCCTCGAGTACAGCCATTGAAAATCCCTCTGAGAAAGAGGGTAAAATAAACAATTGAGACTTGTTAAATTGTGCGATTTTTTTTTGTTCATCAATAATCCCTAAATAGTTGTAGTTTTTGGCATAGCCGTTTTTTAATAGTTTCGTTAAAGGAATAAGACTGTCTTCATTTATTAAAGGCGCTTTATTAGTATAATCATTAAAAACATTTCTTTCGTCTTTAAGTTTTGAACCAGCAAATGTAAATAAAGCGTCAGGGTGTTTTTCAACAACCTTTGGCATAGCATGCAAAATATCGTTATACCCTTTTGCTTTCGTTAAATGGCCCATAAAGAATATTTCTTTATGATTTTTGACACCGCTCTCAGGTTTATATAAATTTACATTAATCATGTTATACACAAAGCCAACCTTATCTACTGGTAAAATTTCATCAAACTGGGACATTAATGAATATGATTGAGCAAGCCCAAAGTCCACATATTTACATACTTTTTTAATTATACTTTGTTGAAAGCTAGACATTTTAGAAAAATTATAGTCAAAATGTCCTGCACGCATATGAATCACTACTTTTTTACCAAACAGCTTAGAGACTAATATCAGCCAAATATCCTTATATAACCATCCAACCTTTGTAGCAGTTACATAGTAATATACAATATCAGGATTAAAAAATACTAACCTTTTAATTAATCCTAAAATAAATTTAAAAAATATTAGTATTGCACTAAATCCTAATTTACCCTTATCTGCATTAGATTTTCTGAAATTAGTATCGAATAAATTAACTTCATAGAAATCATGTATTTTTGATTCCATAAATAACTTTGCCGATGTTTCAGGGCCAGAATATGGAGGAGGGTATGGAGCAACAAATAGAATTTTTCTTTTGATCATATTATTAGATTATGCCTCATTTGTTCTACCCAATTATCAATGGTCAAATTATTTTTAGACACTTTAACACCTTTTCTTAATTTTGAATAGGATTCAGTATCTGTTAAATTGAATTTTAAAATTTCAATATCGCTTTCTTCCTCTCCTGTTAATAATAAACTATTTACATTATTTATTAAATAATTATATTCAGGTGGATGATTATTATAATCCTTACTTGTGATATAGGGTTTCTCATAAGCAAATGCATGATTAATTGAAAGTCCTGAATGACCTGGCACAAAAACATAATCTATTTTAGACATAACCTTACTAATTTTTTTCTCTTCTATTAAACCACCATGGTAGAAAACATTTTTAAAATTGCTCACAGCTTTCTCTATTTTATTCAATTCAGGACCATCACCAATAATGTGTAACTCTAGATTTGGAATTGCTACCAATAGCAACTCGTAATAATCAAACAACCTATCAATCCATCTATATTTTAGCAATCTGCCAATTAATAGCATACTTGGTGGATTTAGTGGTGTATTACGTTCCTTTAAATATTTTTCAACTTCAAAATTATCAATAGTATTATTTGCCCAGAAGGCTTTTTTGGGTATAATTAATTGCTCATTAATTGCCCATTTACAACTCTCTTCTGTATAAAAAATGACACGATCTAACTTTTTATAATAAAACTGCGTGATTAATTTATCAAAAAATGTGATTTTACCATTAGCCGATTTTAATATTGGGTGGTTATATGAAAATAATTTAACTTCAGGATGTTTCCTTTTTAATTTTAATGCAAATAAAAACAAGAGTATGTTTTTTTTCTCCGCTGGAATTAATATCCAATTGTAGTGTTTAAAATGTTTCTGGAGTTCCTTTCTTACTATTTTTGATTTGCCGAAGTTTTTTTTATCAATCTTTAACTGAATTAGGTTAAAACACCAATCGTTTTCAATTTCTTGGTCACCCATTCCTATGCGACCAGTTCCGGACAATATGGTGAGATCTAAATCATCAGTTTTTGCCAAATGATTTAGAAATCTTGCTTTATAATGATTTAAATTTGGTGAAAGCCAAAGCAATCTTAATCTTTTATCCTGCATTTATTATTTTTTCAAAACATAATACACTGCCACAGGTGTGAACCTCTCATATAAGCGATCTGGATGATAGCGATAATTCCATTTAAACAAACTACTAAAAAAACCATCTATTTTAACTCCTAGAGTGCTATTAAAAATAGGAGTGTCTGAAAATTTTTCCCATATTTTAATAAGTGGTCTAAAAACATATATTTTTTCATTTACGATATTCAATTTATTATCAGAAATAATATTTCGAAAAATTTTTAATGGAATTCCTCTTTCATTTTTAGTTAAGTATTTACGTGGTTTTTCCCAGTCCCCTTGTGAACATAGCGGGTCTCTAATGAGCATATAGCCACCTGGCTTTAAGCATCTTGTCATTTCGCCTAGAACGAAAGAAACATTAGGAATATGATGAAGTGTACTTAAACACAATATCAAATCAAAACTATTGTTTTTAAATGGTAGTGAGCCCGAAATTTCAGGTTTCACATAATCTATTGGTATGCTAAGAACTTCTTTGGTTGAAAACAAATCTGATGGCTCAATTATAGTTAGGTGACCAATTTTTGATTCAATAGGTATAAATTCATCCCCAAAAGCACTTCCCATTCCTAGAACATTATTAAAAGTATGATCAGACCGTAAAAAATTAAATCCAGCAAGCTTATTCAGGGCATGATATGAATATCTGTACCCTTTGTTTTTATTACGATCTCTTACCTTATCTGCATAACCTTCAGCTTCTTTATCGAACCACTCATTTATTTCTTCAATTGAAAAATTATCTCCATATAATTTGTCTCCTTTTAGATATTCATTCATAATTAAATCTTATTTTGAAAATATTCTGCTGAGCAATATGTATAATCTATAATTCATGGAATATATTTTATAGTTTAATCCTTTATTATTCCATAAGTTTTTTGATGAAGTTATTTCATTTAAAATATTTTCTTTTTCTTTTGAATTTAAAATTTTACTGTCTATAAATATTGTTTGTATTTGAGATCCTCTGGATGACCAATCTAATTTGTCTAATGCAAATTTACGCGTTTCTTTTTTTTGTTTAGTAATAGTTTTTGATTGTACAGCAAATTCATCTAATTTATTAACTAAGTCATTATGATCTATTTCGTTCATTGGCCAATAATAATCATCGTTGCGTTTAAAAGTTTTAGCAATTTTAACTAATTTTCGATATTTTCCGCCAAACTCATTCATTGGCTGAATATCCGGAATAACTAATTGAAGACCGCATAACAGTGCTTCGGCCATAGTTAACCCTAAACCATCTAATCGTGATGGGTAAACATATATATCACCAAGATGGTATAAACCTGGTGCTGAAACAGTTTCTGATATTACTTCACATTTATTATTTTCAACTAGTTCCTTAAGTTTTTTTGCACAATCTTTTGGTAAGTCTTCAAATAAGTCTATTTGTGCGTGAATTATAAGTCTTGCTGTGTTTTGCATTTCATAAAACGCATTTATTAGTAAATCAGTACCTTTTCTATAATATGAAAATCCACAACTATGGAAAAATGTAACTATTTGTTTTTCTACCAAATCAAATGATTTAGGCTTAAACAAATCTACATTAGTACCCCATGGTAAATAAAAAGCCTGAGGATGGTTTTTAAAAACACTATAATGCATTTTTGTGTTACAAACTAAAAAATCGTAAGCCCAAAATAGTTTAACTGTTTTTTCAGTATAATAATCAACATAAGCACCTGTCTTTATATTCAATTTATTACAAGTCACTATTGGACTCATTTCTTTTTGTTCATTGAATAAAACAGTTTCGATTTCATTATCTGTCAACCATTTAGCAAATATATCTTGGTCAAACTTGTCAGGATAAGGAGCCGGTAGAGGTTTTGCTCTAAATACATTTTTTGTATTACCAAAATTTGAATCATGAGT
>TARA_B110000259_G_scaffold188176_1_pt1 | contig 11026 bp, 9 predicted proteins | sample TARA_B110000259 | Tara Oceans TARA_B110000259 (sample SAMEA4397649) | marine metagenome | biome: Polar Biome; feature: [SRF] surface water layer (ENVO:00010504); material: water (ENVO:00002006), including particulate matter (ENVO:01000060) such as... | depth 5 m | reverse complement strand
ATAAACATAAATAAAATAAAGTTATTATTAGATTATAGAGCAGATGTTAATTATTCGCACAATAATGTTACACCTCTAAAAAAATGCATAACAACTGTTACTGACAATGGTATTCTTATAAACATTTTAAATATTCTTATATCATATAAGGCAAATCCGAATATAAATGAAATAAAATATATAGACGAAAGAACCTCAAAATTAGAAGAAATAACACCATTAATGTTATGTGTAAAAAATAATAGATTTGATTTATTTTCATCATTAATAAAAAGTAGTTTAATAGATGTAAATATTAAAAGTTACCCTAATAATTACACTGCTTTAATGTATGCTGGTATATACAACTTTAAAGATGAAATAGTTGTTGAATTATTAAAACATAGTGCTGATATTGATTTAAAAAATACTGATTGCGAAACTTATAATTCATTATTGGTAAAATATAATAAGTAAGTTATGAATTATTATAATAAATATGTTTAAATAAAAAAATAATAGAATCTTTAAAGCCATTAAGTACGAATTCACTATAATTTTTATTATTATAATAAGTTGTATATGTATTTAAATCACCATTTTGTTTCCAAATATAATACTTTATATCATTAAAAACTAAACCAATAATTTTATTATTTTTATTATTTACAATTAAAGATACTTTATAATTTTTTATTTCTTGTGATTTTCTGTACATTATTGAATTAAGACTATTCAATTTAGAAGTAAATAAACGTATATATAAACTATAATCAGTAACAACTATTCTATTGTCATTACCAAAATATGATTCGTTTTTAGGATTTGTAAAATTTTTTTTTGAACCTTTTTCTAGTATATAAAATAATAATTGATAATACTTAAACAAATTAGATATTTTATTATCTTTATCAGTAGGTAAAAAAACACAATAATTCTTACTGTTGGTGTTTTTATCGTATATATAACATTTTAACATTACACTTTTATAAATATTTATATATTGAATATCTTTTACGTTATTTATGACGTGATTTATTTTATAAAAATTTTCATAACTATTTAATATTACACTATTATTGTATTTATCATAAATTGCTCTATTTTTTAAATAAACCATAAATGATTTGAAAATACTTTCACTTATAAATTTTTTATCCGAAAAAACAGAATTTTTTAGATCATTTATATCAGTATAGTCATCTATGCTATTATATTTGTAATAATATTTATTTTCGTTATATTCAAAACCTACTATTTTATAAATATCTTCATTTACATACAATAATAAACTAATAGGGTACGTATTGATTAGGTCTACATTTTTAAGGTATTTTATATCTTTATTATTGTACTTATCAATTGATAATATTATTTTATATTTTGTCTTTAAAGTTATTACATTGTCGGTACTAAAATGAATAGGTTTATATAAGTCAGAGTATAAATTAAGTTTTTTTGAAAATAATATATTATTGAAGTTCTGTAAATGTATAAAATTTATCAATGAAAAAATTGCTTCATATGGTTCATCGCTGTTATCATTTAATGAATTAATACCTACGTGTAAATAAATATTCATTGTTTATTTTTTTTGTTTGTTATATATTTATATATATAATTATTTAAATAAACAAGGGCACAGTTCAAATGATTTTGTTAAATTACTTTTAATAAATAATTTTTTATAAGGAGCACCACACTTTAAGCATTTTTTTTTTATTATGACATTAATATTATCATTAGCTATATTTTTTAGCATTAAATTACTTGTATAATCCTCTAACATATCACTAATTTTTTTTTTAGATATTAAAGTGTCTTTACTGGTTATAGGAGTAATAGAATTACAACATTTACAATGTTTCATTAACTTTCCTTCATTTATAATAGTAAAAAGTAAATTATTATCGTTAATGCAAAAATCTAATTCCATAATGATAGAAATACGATATATATATAAATATATATTCATTTTTTTATATATCAATTATAATGTTGTTAATATATTATTATTAATAACGTTAATGTATTTTATCTGCATTATATAATCTTTTAATATTGATTTTAAATTGCATATATCAGATTGTATGTTAGAATTATAAAAAAGATCATTATTTTTTTTATCTTTTTTTATATCATCATCTATTATATGTATCAATGTTAAGTATGGGGTGTCAACAGTTATAAAATCATAAACAATATTTATATAAGCTATTATAAGCTTATTTATTTCATTGTGTATATAATTGTAATACCTTATTAAAAAAGTAAAATTATTAATAATATCATTTTTTAATAGCTTATATTTGATTATAGCCCTTAATGCTATATATTTTATATTAATATCACCACCATATTCATCTATAGGTGTATGTAGTATTTTATTTATTTTTTTATAATAAGGAAATTCTATTAGTTTATTGTCGTTGTTTTGTGTTTTATTTATAAGTATTATACCATATTTAGATTTAGTATGTATTGAAATTTTTTTTTTTATTTGTATATCATACAAATAATTTAATTGCGATTTGTTGCAATCACTTAATTCGTTATAATCATGTTTTACATTATCAATATGTTTAATAAATTTTAATTTATTCTTACCATAAGATAAATTATAATTTTTATTTGTGATATATATTATGTATGTATAACCTTTAAAAAGTTTATTTGTATTTATATTATTATCTTTTAACATATCTATTAAATGTTCTTCAAATGTTAATCTATTTTCTAAAATATCCATGTTTTTATTATTGTATGATATACATTTTGAATCAGATAAATGCCAATTATTATTATGGTAATAAAGATTCAATAAACAACCGTCATATAATTTAATTATATCAAATTCTTTTGTTACGTCAACATCATTATAATTTTTTAATAAATTAAATTGCGTGTTTACTAGTTTTTTTAATGGCATACAAATAATATTAAAATTATTTGTATCTATTATTAATCCGTTAAAAAAAGTATTAATGTTTAAAGAAACATTTATAGACAATAGATTTATATCACTGTTAAAATCATTTTCTTTTAAAAATAATATATTAGATACGTTGAATTTACAGTTTTTGTTATTTAGTTTTATTTCAGGTATTTTATTATTACTTATAAATATTTTTTCTTGTATAGTCATTAAAAAATTTATATTATCAAAATTATTTAATAAATCTATTATAAAGTTATACTTTACTTTACTACATATTACATTTATTTTTTTGTATTTATCTATGATATCATAAAATAAACTTAAATCTTTATTAAAATTCATAATAGATTATATAAAATATTTATTTGCTTATATTTACAATAAATTAAATACTTATATCATAACATTTTTATTATCATAATATAAACATGGTAACAAAAATGTTATAATTTTAAACAGTAAATATCTTTTTGTATAATTATTAATATAATTTATTAATGTATAACTATATAATTATATTAATAATTATACATTAATAAATTATATTAAAATCAATATATTAATAATTTATTAATGAAGATTAAATTAAGGGAAATAGATTTAAATAATTATTATTACAACATAAAAGAACTTAAAGAATTAAGTGATGACGCGAATAAAAAATACGAATATGATATTATTTTTAATATTATAAAAAATAAGCATAGTAAATTAATAACAAATTTTGTTGATATTGTAAATAAAAAATTCGGAGCACTTTATATATCTAAAAATATCGAAGAAAATAATAATTCAGATTATTTTTACAATTATTCATATATTTTAAAAAATAATAATCTTATTTATAGTATAAACAACATAGATTATAGTAATATAATACATATACCTTTGATAAAGTATTTTAATTTACAAAAAAATGAGTTTTCACATAAAATAAATTATAATAATATTTCTAATATAATAAATATATTAGAAAAAAAAAAATTAGAAAAAAATATAGAAATTATACTAAAAAGAATAGAAAGAGAATCTTTATTTGATTTTACTGATTACGATAATAATATTCAAAATGAATTAAAACCTTATACTAAACATACTAATGATAAAAAATTTTTTAGCGATGAATTATTTAAAGATTATATTATTGAAGATGATCTTAAAAAATTTACAAATTATAACTTATTTATAGAAGATGAAAATGCTATGTTAAATATTATAAAAAATTATTTATCAACAAAGCATTATAACGATTTTATAGTATTATATTATAAAACACAAAATTTTAAAATTTCTTTAGGTAAAAATTATGATAATGTTATACAACAATTTAAAATAGAAAAGAAATATAAAGACGGTATAAGAAATAATAATTGTGAACATATAAAATTATTTAACGATGGCAACATTAAAGAGTTATATGAATTATATATTGAATATAATAATATTGGTGAATTACATAATATTGATGAGCATTTAATTTGTAAAAAATGCAATTATCCATGTTTATGCCCGCATTTATTACAAAAATATTTATACCCAGACTTATCTTTAAATAAATTTGTTAATTTAAAAACAACAAATGTTAATACATCTTATTGTAAAATATGCGGTCAAAAATTATGGAATAATATAATAAGCGCTAAAAAAGATAAACAAGATGTTATTATAAATTTTATAACAGGTATTGACACAACAGATGAAGACAATGTTGAAAGGTACATACAAAAAATATTTAACAATTACTTTATTAGAAATAAATTATTAGTTTTTAAAAAAAATATAAAAAAAGCTAATGTGTTAGAATTGGTAATAAAATTTTCATTAGATCATCTTGAAAAACAAGTTCATGGTATTAATAAATTAGATAATTTACCGCCTTTACGTAAAGCAAAAAATAAAATATTACTAGTTTTTATATATATTTTATGTACTTTGATACATCTATGTGTCAAAAATAATAAATCATTATCATTATTCGATTTTAAAAAAATAACCAATATAAATGATATAATTAAATACAGTGTTGATGTTATTAAAAAGTATAATTCTGGTATAGAATCAGTTTATACAGATAATGCATTATCACGTTTATTACATACTGTTTTTAATAAAATAGATAACAACATGCCTAATGAAATTAAGATTATAGAATTCGATGTTAATCATTATAATTTAAATGTTTTAAAATCACATCCTATTTTTAATATGATAATAAATTACAATGAATTATATAATAAATCTATTATAAAAATTGAAAATATATTCAATATAAAATTTGATGATATTAATATAAATTATAATAATATAGAAATACCAATTGTATCAGAAAAATATTATAATAATAAATTTGTATTAAATTTTGTAAATAACAAATTTATTAAAAGTTATTTAATTAATAATAATAATTATAATAAATTATATAATAATTTAAAACATATAAAGTATAATAATATTATTAATAATATATTTAATAACAATACTAAAACAGTAAAAGTTAATACAAAAAATAGCACAACTTATTATAAAAAATCTATGATGGAAGATACTGATTTGGATAATTTTAACATATTCGCTGAATTAAATGATATTAAAATAATTAAATCGTCATCGTTGTATAAAAATGATATAGACACGTCAACAACTTTAGAAAAAATAAATAATTTAATAGGTAAAGATAAAAACATTAAAATTATTAATCAATTTGATTTAATTAATATAATTTCAAATGAATTAAAGTTTAATTTGGATAATTTTAACGATGTAACCAGAGCATTAAATGAATCAAATATTACTTTTTCAGAACAATCTATTAACCGTATCAAATCCATAAAAACAAACAATTATGACACAAGCAAAATAATTATTCAATCTAATTTATTAAAAACTTTAGAAAATATAAAAAAAAATGACAAATTAAATAATTATTATAACCAAATAATAAATTATATTATTGATTATGATAAAATGTATACTAAAAGTAATTTTAACTATTTAATTGGTGGTTTATATAATTCTATGGGTATTTCATCGGAAGAATTTAATGAATACATTGATGATATGGATTCAAAAAACAATATAAAAGATGACGATAAAGTAAATTTCAATATTGATTATGAAGTACCATATGATGACGAAGATACTGATATCAAAGATTAATCAAATTTATATCTATTTTTTAATTTTTTTGTATATTCTTTAAAGAATGGTTCTTCTTTAAATTTAGCGTATATAGTTATTGATTCTCTAAGTAAAATATCAGCGACAGTCAAATTAACTCCTTTACTATAAATATCATTAATTATAAAATCCTTAATGTTTGGTAATTCTAATACTTCTAATCTAATCTTATGTATATTTTTATAAAACCAACTAAATCTGTTTTTAACATTATTTATTACTGTAGCTTTAGGTTTTTCATTAATAGAATCAATATCACATATATCATTTATATATGTTTCACATATAAATTCTGATAGATCATCTGTAAAAATTGTTATTTTTTTCATATCTACTTTATTTAATTTTTTTACACCATAAGATGATTTAGAACCTAAATTAGAACCAGATGATGCGCTGTTTTCACCTACCAAATCAGTAAGTGCAATGTTATTTATTTGCGCATCTATTAATAACTTAACAAGATTTGTTAAGTTATCTAATTTATTTTCAATTACTTCTAATTTTTTATCTGTCATTTTGCTATAAATAAAAGTTATGTTATTGTTTATATAAAAGATAAATCAATTTTTTATAAGAGATAAATAAAAAAAATATGAAAATGCATAATATTTATCTCTTATAAAATTGAATATGTATTCATATATACCGTATTAAACACACCCCAATAATAAAAATGACAGAAACAAGATTATACGTAAAAAATGAATCAATTAACCTATCCAAAAAAATGTCGGATAAAGGATGTGTTATACCTATTAATGTCATAAATAATATTAAAATGGCGTGTATGAATGGATTAATAAATCAAATTAAAATATTATATTTTTACGAATTGAGTAATAAACATAAAAATATATTGGATAAAATACATAATCAATGGTTTATAAATAATAATATTTATACTGAAATTGAAAAAAAAAAATCTTATCATTATGCTTGTATATCAATAGGTAACAAACATATAATAAAAACAAATGATTATAATAGAACATACTGTAATGGTCAATTATGCACAAGTATGCATGCTGAACATAATGTAGTGCATCATTGTCATGGTAATGACAAAAACAAAAAAAAACTAAATACAAATAATATGTTAATAGTAATAAGATATGATAAATTAGGGAACAAACGCAACTCACGACCATGTGCTCATTGTATGTTTATAATAAAAAAAAGTAATATTAAAAAAATTTTGTATAGTAATGATAATGAGACTTATTGTTTGGAATGCTTATAATATTTATTTATTTAAAGTGGCTACGTGCGCAATAACCTCTTGTACCACATGTACTATATTCTTTAAATCATTTTTGATATCGTCTAATTCGTTTTTGATAAATATCATATCAATGTCTGTATAGAATTTTGATTGCCTATAAAGTGTTTTAATGTTTTTTAAACAATACTTTATAGGTATATATTTGAAATTTTTATTATTATCATTTTTATATCTCGAAGTGCTGCAGAATAAATAAGTATTATTGATACCTTTAAAATAATATCTACTCATTGCGCCGTTTATTTTTTTAACTATAATAATATCATTATAACATAACGTGACCCATTGCGATTTATTTATTTTCATATATGTATGATCAACGTCAATAATGTTAAGTATTAAATCATTAAAATTTTTTCTTTTCGTTTCATTATCCGCCATAAATGCTTATTATATATAATAAGCATTTAATTATAAATTTCTGATAAAGATACTTTATGTGAATTGATTAATTCTTTTCTACCTGATAAACGTTGAGATGCTGTAATGGGTTTATGGTTATCGAGATGTCTATAATTTAAGTGAGCTGATGGGTCTAGATCTTCTGTTAATGGTTCTGTGTCGTATTGCGTTTTAGTAAATTGAATCTTAGAAAAGGATAAATCTTTACCTTTAGGGTTAGTAATCGCGTATGTTAACGCATCTTTTTTAGCGGTTCTTAATTTTTCAACAAATAGCAAATCATTATCGAAAACAGGTAATAGTTTTTTATTAGACATAATGTATTAAAATACTTATATATAATATTATATTATTATATTTTTCTTTTTTAATATTAATATTTTTTATTGAATTTAGTTTGTATAATTTTTAATTTTTTTGTTATTTTTTTAAATGAATTTAGTTTCATGTTAAAATCACAATTAATGCATGTTTTGCAATCTATTTTATTATTACATGTTTTGATACTTGTTTCATCATCGAATGAATTATCAATAGTAAAAATAGAAAAAATAATATCATTACTTAACTCAATGGTATCAGTTGAATTAATACACATTGGTTCGTTTTCTTTATATATTTTTATATCTTTATCATAATAAAAATGTATTTCGCTTATTTTATCACTTAAAATTTCATAAAGTTCATGATAACATATTTTATTTTTAGTGTATTCTATTTTATATATAATTTTTGGATCAATGAGATAATAGTTTAATACTTTAAATTGTATCATTTATAATAAGCTAAATATATATTATATATTGTTTGTATTAATAATAAAATTTATACAATAGTATAAATATATTTTTTAACATTAATTTATATAGCACGTTATGAGAAATATAAAATTTTATTCATTTACAATTGTTTTTGTAGTATTATTGATACTGTTTTTATACGTAAACTTAAAAAATAATAATATAAAAGAAAATTTTTTACCTACGTTGGTACAGTTAGATGAATTAAGATATTCTATTGATAATAAATTAAAAACAAATAATATAGTAGATAAAGTAGTTATAGATAATAATGTTAATTTATATGAAAACACTAATATAGAATTACCAAAAACGACAGATAAAAATTACATTAAAAATAGATGTATAAATACAAATGATGCTTTTGATCATAAATCAGAAAAATATTTTTATAACGACCCAGTTACTTTAGATCCATTAGCATGTCAGTATTGCACTTGCTCTGATGACGATTCTAAGAATTGGCAATATTATACAGGTTATATACCACATGATTGTAAAACATGCGGTAAATTAAAATGCCCTAATTTTGATGATAATGATAATATTGCTATGCATATTTATCATAAATATAATATAGGCAAAGGTAGTCCAACTATGGATTGTGATTATTGCCCAATGGGTTATAAAAAAATTAAAATGTTATCAGAAGATGATAAATACGGTATGGAATATTCTTATAATGTTTGCGTGCCATCAGAAAATGATTATCCTAATTTCGACATAAATAGTGGAACAACTGAATGCAGTTATAAAAAAAACGGAAAGTGCGATATCGGACACCCTTATTTAAACACAATAAAGTATAATAACGAACCTGGTATGGGTGAATGTTACATATGCACTGATGACGATACGTTTGATAGAGAAAAAGGCTGTGTTGATTTTAACAGTACTGATTTATCATCTAATTTAACTAGTTTTATAAATGCATTAAATAAAGATTTAGAAATTGATGAGTATAGTGCTTTAGATACTTTAATAATATCTGATAATACAAACAATGAATTTTTTAAATTTAAATACCCTAATAAGGAAATAGATGAATTTATGGTTTATGATGATCTTTTAAATATTGATGAAAAATATTTACAGTATTATTTAATTGTAGGTGATAGTTCTTATTCTTTATTTCCTTATTTATATAATCGGGTTAGATATGTAAATAAAAATGAAAATTCAGACGTTAGAGAAACAATTACTCTTGATGATAATGATGATACATCAAGTGAATCATCTGCGATTGAATTTAAACCAGGCGAAGAAACACTTATCGAAAACGCATCGGATTATAATAAAAAAATAATATTAGATCAAACTGACAGATTAGAATTATATTCTATATTACAAATGATATTAGCAGGTACTTGTGAAAAAATATCTAATTTAAGACACGATAAAAATATAAAAACGTATCTAGATTGTACGAACATAAATGATTTTGATGAAAAAATTTATTCAGTCGAGGGTAATGAAGCAAAATTAAATAATGAAAAACAAGAATACGAATTAGATGATGATGTACTTGTTAATTTAAATGATGACAAAGAAACAATAAACTTAATGAATGCACCTTTGCATCTTAAATCAATTATAGAACAAATATCATATCAATTAGAAAATTGTGAAGAATGTAATGTCGATAGAAAAGAAATGAATATGGATGAACCATATGAGTACGGTGATGAAGATAGTTATTGTAATGTAGAAAATTTATATTGCCCTGGTATTAAGGATAATGAAAATACCAAAATGATATGTGATGCAGTATTTAAAAAGACTAAAAAAAAATGCAATATGACTAGTGTATTATCATTTATAGTGAAACAATTTATGTCGGAAATAGGTAATGAATTATGTAAAAAATCATGCGGTAACTGTAAATTAGACGATATAGAATTTATAGGTGATAAAGATTATAATGTAAATATGATGAGCGGTATAAATGTAATGGTTAGTGAAAGAGGTTTTAGAACATACACTAATTCATTAAAATTTAATATATTAGATTCCATGAACTTGTATGGTATAAGGCAAAATATCTTAACTGATAATGTCGACAATTCATATTCATACATGAATGAATATTGCGTAAAGGATATTATGGAAGACGGAGCGCCTACGCTTTTTACGGGTAATAACTTGTGTTATTTAGCACAAGGCGGTGATAAATTAAAAAAAGATATACCTGAAAAATATAAATCAGATAAAAATATGTTATTTCCTGGTATGTATGCTTACTGCCCAGACGAAATACCTTTAGTTAAAAGCATTAAAAGTAAATGCGCGAAAGGTGAACTAAAGCATAATATATGCAAAGAAGTTGATAACAGCAATACATTTTTATTTAAACTTAATGACACTATGAAATGTTTTGGTGAATACGACTATCTTCAAAGCGTAATATTAGAAGAAAAAAAAGTAGAAGAAGAAAAAGTAGAAGAA
>TARA_B110000259_G_scaffold160771_1_pt1 | contig 11026 bp, 6 predicted proteins | sample TARA_B110000259 | Tara Oceans TARA_B110000259 (sample SAMEA4397649) | marine metagenome | biome: Polar Biome; feature: [SRF] surface water layer (ENVO:00010504); material: water (ENVO:00002006), including particulate matter (ENVO:01000060) such as... | depth 5 m | reverse complement strand
GCTGAGAACGGCTTAGAGCAGCAGATTCCTACACAGCGTTATGTGCAGAGTTTAGAAGATCAGTCGCGCAAGCAACGAGCAGCTATAACTGTACTAGAACGAAAACTGACTCGCTGTGAAACTGCAATTGAGCAGTTAAAGGGCGCAATTAGATCTTCTTAATTTCCTTGTCAAGGTATAATATCTAATAAATACACTGTACAGGAGAAATAAAAATGGCAAGAGATAAAAATAGAACAGGATATTCGGGAAAATTAGTACTTGATAAAATAGTAGGTATTAGGCATGATAAAGGCCAATTTGCGACTCCTATCCAATCTCTAGTAAAACCCGATACAACATTACCAGTTCCAAAGAGAGCAATGAAAAATGTTGCTAATATAACATCAGATGGAATGAAAAGATCATGATTAAAAAATGGATTAAGAAAAGACTAGACGAACGTACTTCATTAGACGGTGTAGTACTCATTGGCGTAGGACTAGTAATACTAATAGCAGGACCGTTCGCTAAACTAGCAGCATATGCAGCAATTGCATATGGCACCTGGACAATTTGGAAATCAGAATAATAGCTTGGTATAATCCTATGACGTGTTTTAGATAATGAAAAATAAAAATACAGTATATTGGGCACCCGTCTTTTTTGATGAAACAAAAGACTGGAATATGTTCTATTACGATCTTGAATCATTGTACGATTATTATAAAGACGACATAAGTAAAGAATCAAAAACTAACAATTTTTTTTATTGTCCTGCATTTAAAAACGTAGCAAAAAATACATTTTTAATTAAAAACCCAATTGATTCTCATTATGTCTTTGAAGACGGAGTTGCAAAAGTCAAGTCTAAAAATTTTACTGACATTAGAGCAGAACATGCTCCTTCTTTAAAAGATAACCAATTAGTACGTTACGGACTTCAGTATATATTTTTTAGCGAAGATCCTATTATAGCTAAACTTACTTCGCCATTTTTTAATCAATCACCACATATGCAATATGGATCTTTAGTACCTGGACAAATTAGAATTGATAAATGGTTTCGTGTCCTAAATTTAGAAATTAATCTTTGGCAAAATTCGACAGAATTAAAGATTGACAAAGAAGAAATTTTAGCGTATATTAGTTTTGAGTCTAATGAAGTAGACATCCAACTTAAAAGGTTTACAATGAACGACCAATTAATGAAATATGCAGCATCTTGCGGATCATCTGCACAGTGGGAATCCTTTGTACCCTTAGCTGAAAGATACAAACGATTTATTGCTACCCGTACAAATAAGATGGTATTATCAGAAATTAAAAAGAATTTGGTCTAAAGGCCGGCGTTAAAGACAACTAATTAAAGTTTACTGATAGGCGTAGAGCTACTAGCAGTCATATTCCATTTTTGCTTCTGTTCTACGCCTTTCTTTTGAGCAAATTTCTTACTATCACAGTTCTTACATACGTGAAAGTAGGAATTACTTAGACGTTTAGGATCTATACTACCTCTAGCACGTTCAAACTCTGCATCACAGTTATCACACTTAAATACACAATGTGTTTGTTCACGCTTATAGGCGTGTTCCTTGCCTGTTTTGCTTTTGCGCACATGCCGGGTCTGCTTTTTAAATTCTCTTATGTACATAAGTATATTTAACATTAAGATATAAAACGCAACGATAAATACTATCATAAGAAGGATCATTCAATGACAATATGCACATTAACAGACATAGCAAAAACACAAATTGACACTATCTGCAAAGAAACTGAAAGTTATGCGGTTACGCTAAACTTAAAAGGTGGAGGTTGTGCAGGATTTGAATATGATTGGGGAACATATGCTACGGCAGACGAATTACTTGACGACGACACAATAATTTATGGCACAGAAAATAGCACATTTATTGTAGGTGGGTCGAGTATAATGTTCTTATTTGGTACTGAAGTAGACTATGTAAAGTCTATTGTAGGTTCAAACTTTGAGATACGAAACCCTAACGCAATGTCGGCATGCGGCTGTGGAGTTAGCGTAAACTTTGATACAGAAAAGCTGGCAGCGTCAGTTGATACAGACAAGCTGGCAGCGTCAGCAATTTAACGGAGCACGATAATGGCAAAACAAGATGTAAACATTGGTACTGAAGGCAATGACGGAACTGGCGATAGTATACGCGAGTCGTTTCGTAAAGTAAATGAAAACTTTCAAGAAATTTATGCTGTATTTGGTCAAGGTGGCCAAATTGGATTTACTGTACTAGGCGATACTCCGGATACTATTGAAGCGGGCAAAGTTGTTACAACAAATAGTGCAGGGACAGCAATAAATTATAGTACCATCGGTAGTGATAGTGATCTTGATGCAAATAATACTGACAGTATTAATGTTGATGTAATTAGTGTGCCGGGCAAAATCATATTAACAACAACATTTAGTGCTATAGTTGACGATAATATTAATCCAACACTCGGTGCCCACCTTTCAGCAGCAAATTTTGGCATTGCTGGAGTTCAAATTAGTGATAGTGCAGCAACGGATATTAATTCACAGCTAGGCAGAAGTACTAATTACACCATTGACGATTTAGTTATTACTAAAGGCTTTGCTGATAGACGTTATATCACTAGTGGACTTCCAGTACGTGTTGCAGCTGAGCCAGCTACAAATACACAGTACACATTAACCATAACAAATTACGTCGACGGCAACTTGTTTATTTCCGGGCATGGATACGAGAGTGGAGCAAACGGAACTGCATTTGTATTTAATGTTGAAAATAGTAATCCTACAGGAATAACAAGTGGGACAACGTATTACATACGCTTTGTAAATACAGATCAAATTGCACTTTACGCTACAGCATCTCAAGCACAAACTGAAAGTGCATTAGAAGCTGCTAATAATAAAATTAGCGTTTCAGGCGTAATTGCATCGGGAGACCTGCATCTATTATTGGATGCTGGATATGATTCTACACTAACGGGCAATTTTCTAAAGGACGTTGCTATGCCTAGAGAGAGTGTTGTAAGGCGTCAAGGCGATGTCATGACAGGTGAACTCTTCTTAAACGATCACCCAGGCGACTTAGCAGGTGATGGTATACCTAATGGTGAGGATGACTTACAAGCAGCAACAAAATATTATGTAGATAATACAGCATATTCGAGCCCAGAAGTATTAAATGTAAGTACAATTGGTGACGACACAATGCAAGGTGTGCCAAATGGCAAAGAAGGAACATCTAATACATATGCGTTCCGCACTATCAATGCAGCGGCACGTAGAGCGGCAGAATTAATTAAAACTGCTCCAGAAGAGCCAGGGCCGTATTTTCAAACACTTACACATTCAAATTTTGTTACTCCGGCAACTACAATTAGCCAAGGGGTTGAAAACGGTGTAAATGTAATTACAAGTGCAACATTAAGATTAAACAAACAATATTTAATTTCAGAAGTATCTGGATACATTGCATTCACTTATCCAGATTTTAGTTACACAGTTGCTACCTGCGAAAGAGATTTAGGTCTAATAATTGATAGTCTTAGAATTGATGCTGAACGTGGTAATAATGCTAACTATCTTTCTCGAACAGCAGCTGAACGTTACTATTCAAGTGTAAGTGGTAGAATTGCTGTTTCTACTCAATTAGAACAAACTAATGATAGTTTTGCGTTTTTAGGTACGTTAATTACTAGTGCAATTTTACAAAATAAAATATATAATGAAAAGGCTGTACAAAGTATAGTTAGAAAAGTCAGTGATACTCCGTCTGTAGTTACTACTACTACTAACCACGGTTTGAAAAACGGAAATATTGTAGAATTTGATAATATTGCTGGTATGACTGAAATAGAAGGTCAATTTGCCTACGTAAAGATTGTTAATGTTACTAGTTTTGAATTATTTACAGATGCTACATTAAATACACCATTTGATAATAGTGCATATACTCCATTTGTAAGTGGCAACATTGGTGTAAGATATCAAACTAAATTCCAGCAAGATGTGTCGCAAGCACAAGTCTGGGACGGAGCCGCAGGTGGTGCTGAACCAAACGGTGCAACTGCAATTAATACAAATGTAGGGTTAATTAGAGATATTATTGCTAATGGAATTGACTCTCTTACAGCGGCAGATATTGCATTTGGTAATAGATATACTTTAGAACTTACAAATAGTACAGCAGGACAATTAGATCAAACAGATCCAAATAACACTGATGCTATTCCAGGCAAAGTTCTTAGAGGTAAACGTAGTGGTGCATTGGGCCGAATAATTACATTTGCACAGGATACTGATTCAACTACATTTTTTATGCAACCTCTTAATCCAGTGCAGTTTGATGTAGGTGAAGAAATTGAAGTAGGAAATTTTGTAAAAGCAAAACAAGTTCTTATTAGAGTTGAGACCGGGTTATACGAAGAAGATTATCCTATTAAACTTGCTAAAAACGTATCGCTAAAAGGTGATGAATTTAGACGAGTAATTGTTCGACCTAAACGTAGACAATCACAAAGTGTATATGCTAACACTTATTTCTACAGAGATTCTGAATTTGATGGATTAACTATAGAAACAACTGGTACACCGTTTGTTAACCAGGTTGGAATAACTCAAGGGTTTTTTGGTAGACATTATCTTAAAGATAACACTAAGCCAGTTAATGTTGGTGGTACGTTTGTTAATTTAGGAAAATATGTTAAAGCTAGTAATATTGTTAAATCTAATAAAGAATTTATACAAGACGAAGTAATTTATTTTATTAATACAACATACCCGTCACTGGTTTACAACGAAACTAAATGTCGTAGAGATACTGGATTCATTATAGACGGTATTGTAAAAGACTTAAAAAATGGCGGCAAAGAATTTGCTTTAGAAAACCAAGGCGCATATTATTCGGGATCAGTAGCTGGTCAAGAAACAGAAACAGTTGCAGCTATTAGTCATATTTCGACCCTAGCTGCACAACTCCTAACAGGTGTGGCACCAACAAAGAACGCAGGCACTAATTATAATCCTGATATTAGTTTAGGCAATACAGAACCAGACTGGGCATCGGGCGTAACATATAAACAAGGTGACTTTGTTAAAAAAGGAGTGCTATACTACAGGGCATTACGTACACATGTTTCAGTAGTAGCAGACGAAGATACAGATCCGTTATCTGCTACTTACCAACAACTTACAAATACTTCACTATGGTTGCAAGTTAATAGTAGTGGCGGCGTAACTGGCGATCTTGTAGATGTTGTAGTGTTTGCGTTTGACGCAAACTACAATCCTCCTAAAGCTAATGACGCAGCCGGCATGGATGTGTTCTTAATGGATGATGCTACTATTATTCGTAACATAACAGTACAAGGACATGGCGGATTTATGTGTGTGCTTGATCCTGAAGGACAAGTATTAACTAAGTCTCCTTATATCCAAACAGCGTCTAGTTTTTCAAGAAGTGAAAACAAAAAAGTATTCCGAGGCGGTATGTATGTTGATGCATTTGCTGGTAACATACCTATGCGTGTACAAGGCAATAGTGGCAACTATACTGATGCAAACGGAAGTGTTGCACTAAATGCATTTACGTTATATGTAGAATCACAAGATGTAGGTGGGCAAGGACAAGGATTAAAACTTAGGCTTCCTGAACTACCTGCACCTTTCTATTACAAAGGACAGCGTTACCAGGTCAACGCTATATCAAACTATGATAGTGGATTAGGAAGAGCTATTATATATCTCGATCCTAATTCAAATAGTAGTAACGGGTGGAACTTTGCAGGAACAGATTTAATAGGCGCAGGCGGCCATGATCCAGATGATTTCAATCAAGACATATTCTTACAAAGTGCTGGTAACAGAAGTATACTCGGTAACGACTTTACACAAATTAACGATCTAGCTTATGGCCTTGTTACTAATAACGGTGCGTTCTCTGAAATGGTTAGTATGTTTACATATTACTGTCATGCAGCATACTATGCAAGTAATGGTTCAGAAATTAGATCACTTAACGGATCTAACGGTTATGGTAACTTTGGCTTAGTTGCTGAGGGTGCTAATCCAAACGAAATTCCAGATCAAGTTACAGTTGCAAGAAGCATGGTCCAACCTGTTAAGGCATTTACAAACGGGGCATTTACTAATACTACAGACGACACATCACTTTATGTGTATGACTTTAAAGAAGAACCTATGCGAAATGCATATGTATATATCGATCATGGTGGTATAATCGGCGGCTTAAACTATAAAGTTACGCAGATACAAAATATGTCAGATCCAGATGGTGACGGCACTGACGGAGATACAGGAGCTGTTGTAGCTACAGGTATTGAGACTGTTGATAATAGTAGTATTACCGGAACTGTCGGAGCAACTGGAATATATACACTTGTAGATCAAAAGTCAACAACTGGAACAGGTACAGGTGCTGTGTTTTCAATTACAGTTTCTGCAGGTGTTCCTGTATTTGCTGTATCTAATATTGGGGTAGGGCATAGTGTTGGTGATGATATAACAATATCCGGAGCCGACATAGGCGGAGTAGATGTAACCAACGATTTAACTATTTCAGTAACTGCTGTTTATACTACTACAGCAGGAACGTTTAGTAATAGAGTATATAGACTTAGCATTCAAGAAGCAGGATCAAACACAGACTTTTATCCGTCCTTACAAGGGTCTTTAAGTCATAACGATGTATTTGAGTACAGACATGGTGAGAATTTTATTCTAGGAAACATTGATACTCAAAATATTACTGAACGCCCAAGTACTGCTATTAACTTTGATGAAAGTGATACAGCTACATATAGAAGTACAGCATTTACACAGAAAGATGATCAAAATCAAAATTTAATAAGTTCAGAAATTAAAGTTACATTTGATACTGACTTTGATTATATTACTCCTACAATTGATTATATAAACATTGGAACGGCAGCTCCTGGAGGAGCTCCCGGAACTCTTGGTAATAGTGTAACAGATACATTCCTTGCAATTAACAGGTTGACTTATAAAGAAGGAATACGAATTGTTCAAGATTCAACAGATTTAACCAATCAAACAATATTAAATCCAGGTGATGGAGGTTATGTCGGTGGTATGACTTTCTCATACGCAGGCAGAACGCACCAAGTTATTAATTATGGTCCGATCACAACTGACACTATTGAAGGTGTAACTACTACAAATCCAATTACAGTTACAAGTGCAAGTCACGGATTGAGTAGCGGAGCAAGAATTGAGTTTGAATCAGTAGGCGGAACTACAGAATTAAATGGCAAACTTTATTATGTAGGCAATGTAACTACTGATACATTTGAATTATTTTCAGACATAGCATTGTCAGCCGCAATAGACGGTTCGGCATTCACAACATATACTAGCGGCGGCCGTTGGTTCACAACTGATTCAGTATGGTATATTGAAACAGCATTTATTGCAGGCACTGATATTAATGCTGTTGCATCGGCTGGCCTTAGGTTAGTACCTGTAGCAGATAGAACTATTGAGTGTGGGTTGATAACTGGAACAACAGGTGAAGTTACAGTTGCTATATCATTACTACGTGCAACAGGACATGACTTTACAGAGATTGGTACAGGTGGATTTAACACTAGTAACTATCCAAATGTGTTACTAGGTGAACCAGTCGGTGGGCCTGCATCAAAAGCAGGTGCATATTCAGCCGCCGATGATGCAAGTAAAGCGCAGGTTTGGGAGAGACGTAAAGGTAGAGTGTTCTTTATCAGTAGTGACAACGACGGATTCTTTAGAGTTGGTAAATATTTTGTAGTCGATCAGTCAACTGGTAGTATTACATTTGCAGGCGATGTTGGCATCTCTAGAGCTGCTAACTTAGGGTTTAAAGAAGGCGTTACAATTAACGAATTCTCCAACGATGAACTATTTTCAGACTTATCAGATACTGCTGTTCCAACAGAAAAGGCAGTTGCTAATTATATAGACAGACGATTAGGTCATAACGGCACTACTCAGTTAACTGGCACTAGTAGATTTGCACCAGGGTTCTTAGCACTAGACGGTTCAACACCATTAGAAGCTAACTTAAATGCTAATAGTAAACAAATTAAAAACTTACTTGATCCAACCGATGACAATGATGCAACTACTAAAGATTTTGTTACACAGGCAGTTAGCAACTATGATGAGCTTGACGATTTAAGAAACGTAACTATACATACAGTATTGCCAGCTAATGCTGATAAACAAATTCTTACGCCGACAGGTAAGCGTAGACTACTAACTGGTCCTGAAACTCCAGGATTATTTACTGTAGGTGGAACTATTACTGATGGTACTGCACAAGGTACAGTAGTAGCACTTGAATCGAGATTTGATAAAGTACTAAACCAAAACGTAAGGTATGTTACTTACACACTAACAACTGTTGGTGAATTTAGTACAACAGCAAGTCCGATCAACAACGGCGTTGTCGGAAGTCCGGGTGCAACTACAGCAGTGGTATTAGAAAATCCAATAGATGAATTTACTAACGCACACGAAGCTACAAATAGTGATATTAATATTACTGTAAACAGACTAGAAACAAGTACAGAGATTGATCTACAGATTGCTGCCGGAGCAATTATTAACAGTGATGTTAATGATGCAGCAGCAATTGCACAAAGTAAATTAGCACTTAGTGACGCAACAGCTGGTGCTAATGCTGGTGCTTCTGTTAAAGGTATTGCAAGTTTTGATAGTGCAAATTTTGAAATTACAGCCGGTTGGGTAGGTATTAAAGATCAAGGCATTTCGTATGCTGAACTACCAGAAATTCCATCTGCTTCTGTAATTGGAAGAAGTGCTGTAGATGTAGGAGATCCAAGTGCAATTACATTTAGTACTGTAGTCTCTGAAGGTGGAGGATTAGCAGATGCTGATTTTGCAACTGAACTTACATATTTTTCCGTAGGAACAACAGTTAGAGACCCAGGTGAAGTATTAGTTAAAACAGGTGCTGGAACTTACGGTATTAGTGATATTGCATATGATAATACAAATAATAGCATTGCTAAACGTAGAAACGATGGTAGTTTACAAGCTAGTTCATTAATTATTGGCGGCACAAACACGTATAAAATATTAAGTGAAACAACAGGAACACTGTCATTTAATACACCTGCACAAGGTACAATCTTAACAGCAAGCGGAGCAAGTAAGCCACAAATAAACACTGGCGGTAATATTAAAGTCGGTGATATAGCAGTTAACCCTACTGAGAGTACTTTCCAGGCAAACAGTACATTTGGTACGGTAGGCGGTGCTGGTGCTACAGAAGAAGTATCAGCTATTGCATCACGTTGGATGTACACTAGCTTTATTGAGGCACCAGGAGAGAAAAATGCAACAGGCACAGGTATTGGTCTAGGTGACGGTACTGGATTTGCCGCTGGCGGCGCTGACGTTATTACATTTATTACTAATGGTACAGTAAACGGTAAAATATCTAGTGATGGGTTAACTACAGCAGGGATTACAACAGGTGCGTCATCAACAGCAGGTAGTATTACAGGTAACTGGAGTCTAACTACTGGTTCACGTATGCAAGCAACTTATGCGGATTTGGCGGAGTATTACGAAGGCGATCGCGAATACGATGTAGGTACTGTATTAGTATTTGGTGGTGAAAAGGAAGTAACTGAAAGCACAGAACATAAAACTACAAGAGTTGCAGGCGTAGTAAGTGATCAAAGTGCGTATATCATGAACGCAGGATGTCCGGGCATTAAAACTTGTGTAGCATTACAAGGACGGGTTCCAGTAAATGTTATCGGTCCTGTATCTAAAGGTGATATGCTAATAGCAAGTTCAATACCGGGTTACGCTGTTGTCGATAACGATCCAAAAGTTGGATCAGTTATTGGTAAGGCAGTTGGCAGTAAAACTAATACCGAACGTGGAATAGTTGAGGCAGTTGTGGGTAGAGTATAATGGCAACGCAAATAAATACATTAAGCAAGGAAAACACACATGGCAAATAGATATCCGCTAATAGTTGATAGCACTGATGGGAACAAACTAAAAGAAATTCCAAGCGGAGATAATCTGCAACTTACAGGTAACAGTATTATTGGAGTAACTGATGTTACTGCTAGCGGCACTATTGCGGCAAGTATATTAAGTGCTGCAAGTATTATGAAGGGCGGTACTGAAATTTCATCTGTAGCTGTATCAGGTAGCTACACTGATTTATCAAGTCGCCCTACACTACTAAGTGATTTTACCAATGACTTAAACTTACTTGAAGTCGGGGGTAACATAGGACAATTAGTTAATAATGTTGGTTATATAACAGCATCAGATTTAACTAACATGACAATCGATGTTAATAACACAGGTGATTTAATTGGTAGTGTGTTTTCTGATGATTCAACAGTAATGATTGATAGTATACTATCAGCAGTAAATCTAGACGGAACAATTAGAGGTCATGTTAGTCCCAATGCTAATCAACACAATCTTTGGGACATAGGACTTAACACAATAAGATTTAAAAATGCATATTTTCAAGGGACTGTTAATGCAACAGCATTTGTTGGTGACGGAAGTGCCCTTACTGGAATAAGTGGAGGATTTGATGGAGCGTTTACTTCACTTACAAGCAAACCAACTACAATAGCAGGTTATGGAATTACTGATGCACTAGCATTAGGTACAACTAGCACAACAGCATTAGCAGGTAATACAGCATTGTTTAGTGGTGACTATGATGACTTATCAAACAAGCCTACAATTCCTACAGCATATACCAATAGTGATGTTGACACACATTTAAACACAGGTAGTGCAGGAACAAACGAAGTATTAAGTTGGACTGGTTCAGACTATGATTGGGTAGCATCAGGTGGTTCAGGCTTACAAAGCAGAGGTAGTGTAACAGGCACAACTTCAAGTTTGGCAGATGCCGCAGAAGCAGACTTAGACATCACAGGATTCAAATCATACGCACTACTGACTATCACAACAGACAGAGCGGCTCGTGTAAGATTGTATGTGAATGCG
>TARA_B110000259_G_scaffold665_1_pt1 | contig 11085 bp, 10 predicted proteins | sample TARA_B110000259 | Tara Oceans TARA_B110000259 (sample SAMEA4397649) | marine metagenome | biome: Polar Biome; feature: [SRF] surface water layer (ENVO:00010504); material: water (ENVO:00002006), including particulate matter (ENVO:01000060) such as... | depth 5 m | reverse complement strand
TCGCTAAGATAAAAAATCAAGGATATTACGGTTTTTGTAATTTGCTTCTAGATCAGCCATTTTTGATTTTGGCCAATCTTCTTTAATTGATGAATGTAAATATGGGTTGTCTAAACCGTTGGGTGAAAGAGCTTTTTCTTCAACATAACTTAAATTTGGGAAACCTTTTCCTTTATTTAAACTAGTCCTTGGGGAAAAATTATTTTCATGAAGCTCATTATAATTACGTTTCACTTCTTTGAGATGTTGAATTTGCTCGGGTGTTGAACGATCAGATAAAGGGGTACGTTGTGTAAATTTTACAAGATCAACTATTTCCGATAATTTATTGATACGATGTGTTCGGTAACGAAAATAGATATCTTCTAATTGAGGTTCTGTTAATGGCTGTTTTTCTTCCCAAATTCGATGTTGGATTAATGAATCCACTGGAAAATGACGAAAAACATAACCTGGTCGGTCTCGATTTTGAATATTAGTATCACAATCAGGAAAATTACGGATCCCATCAAATTTCGAGAAATCAATAGGTAATGAGCCACTCACCGATTGAATACCAGTAAATAAATTTTCTACAGGATACTGGAAAAAAATTTGCCAACTCCATTTTGCGGTACTCGTTAAAATTAAACTTAAACTTCCAATAACAACCCATTGATTAAAAGGATTTATAAAACGTAATAAAAAAGTTTTAAAAGTTAATGAGCGTTTAATTAAATCAGTTTCATTTCCTTGGTCTAGATCACTAGAAAAAGAAAGATTTTGCCAATTTTTATAACTGACTAAATAATTTCGTAAAAAATAGAAAAGAAAACCAAAAATGGAACTAAAACATAGAAAACCAACAAAAAAACTTACTAGAAATAGAATAGGAGAATCTAGTTTTGAGATATTTGGGTTTAAAATAAACCTTGAAGTACTTATTAAACTTACTGGGTTACAAAGTACTAATGCAAAATTCAAACTACTTACTGAAATCATTTTTCCTAAAGTGAATGGGGAAGTTTTTTTTGATTTAATCCCATATTTATCTAACATATCATATTCAACAAGACTTGCCGGAGCTTCATTATAAAAAGCAAATAAAATTTTACAACTTAGGGCAATTCCAATTACATAAAATACTGGTTCCCAATCATACCAAAATTGTATAAAATCTCTTGCACCAAAGAAAAGTAATGAGAAAAAAAATGTGTATCCAATAGCAGTGCCTAAATATGCAGATAAACCAATCCGAATGCCTTGAATAACCATTCGACGTAGACAAATAAGCAAAGGTGGGGAAAATGGAAGGGCCATTGCAAATGAATAGGTAAAACCTAAAAAGAAAGTATCAAATAGAGAATAATTATTCTCTAAGTAAGAAAGGTCAACTTCAAAAAAATCTAACATATAAGTCTCCGTAAAAAAGTAATTTAGATCTAAATTACTTATGTTCGTCTTAGTAATCACGAAAAAATCAAATGAGTTCTACCAGACCATCCCTGCTGCTTGTTCAGCAGCAGTTTGGTCCGTAGTTTGTAATAAAACAATACCTTTTTATTTAGTTATGATAAACTTTGTTGCTCTTTTTGAGGGTATTTAAATGTGGTACCATTCCCAGATAAAACAGATTTTGCTAAAGAGATAGCTTTTAAAGCTTCTTTTGCTGGTTTTTGTCTCCAAGTAGTATTACGAGAATTTTTCTTCGATTTTGAGGTGCGTTTTTTAGGTACAGCCATAATTGTAGTGGTTATATTTGTTTAATTTTGCCTTTGACATGATTGCTGCAAACCGAATTGTTTATGAAAAAAGAACAAACGAGAACTAAAAAAAGAAGCTCTTCTTATTTAACTCTATCATCAAAGTTCATGTTTTGGCAATTTATTTTATAATTAAGTCCACAATGTAGGTACCGTTGTTAAGTTTTTGTCATTTTTTATAAAATGGGTAACCACCATATCTGTTCGTACTTCATAAATTTGAGTTACCATTTTTGGATAAATCCCAATTCCAATCATAGGAACCATGAGACAAAAAACAATAAAAATTTCTCTTGGACCAGCATCTACTAATTTTCGTGAATGACTTATTTGACCACGTTTTGTTCCATAAAATACTTGTCGAAGCATTGATAATAAATAAATAGGTGTCAAAATAATGCCAATAGCTTCAAATACCGTAATCACAGCTCGGAATAAATATGAATATGAGTCACTAGTAATAAACCCTAGAAAAACCATGAACTCAGAAATAAACCCACTCATACCTGGTAAAGCTAATGAAGCAAATGATACAGCAGTAAACATGGCAAACATTTTTGGCATTTGAATTGCTAAACCACCTAAATCTTCTAATAGAAGGCTTCTAGTACGATCATAGGTACCACCTGCTAAAAAGAATAAACCTGCCCCGATTAATCCGTGAGAAAGCATTTGTAACATTACACCACTTAGTCCGGAGTCAGTTAAAGACCCAAGACCTATTAATACAAATCCCATGTGGGATACTGAAGAATAAGCAATCTTCCGTTTTAAGTTACGTTGGGCAAAAGAGGTTAGGGCAGCGTAAATAATATTAATAACCCCAACAACAACTAAAAATGGAGCAAAAGCATAATGAGCTGTAGGGAGCATATCCATATTAATACGTATTAATGCATAACCTCCCATTTTAAGAAGAACACCTGCTAGTAACATACATGTACTATAATGAGCTTCCCCGTGAGTATCGGGTAACCACGTATGGAGAGGAAATGCAGATAATTTTACCCCATATGCAATTAGAAAGCCTGCATATGCTAAAATTTCAAGTGATAACGGGTATTGTTTTTGGGATAACTCAACCATATTAAAAGTGATTGGATCACCATAAAAAGCCATTGCTAAAGCACCTAAAAGAATAAAAATAGAGCCTAAAGCTGTATATAGAATAAATTTAGTTCCTGCGTAAAGCCTTTTTTTCCCGCCCCATAGGGATAATAAAACATAAACAGGAATTAATTCTAATTCCCACATAAAGAAAAACAATAGTAAATCTTGTGCAGCAAAAACCCCAATCTGCCCACTATACATAGCAAGCATTAAAAAATAGAATAATTTACTATTTTTTGTAATCGGCCACGCTGCTAAGGTTGCAAGTGTAGTGATAAAACCTGTTAAAAGAATAAGAGGCATAGAAATTCCATCTACACCTAGTGACCAATGAAGACCTAAATCAGAAATCCACGAGTAATCTTCAACAAATTGAATTCCTGGGTCTTGAAAGGAATATTTACAACCGAAAAAGTACAAAATGAGTAAAAAGTCTACGAGACAGACGCCTAAAGTATACCAACGTACTGTTTTCCCACTTTTATCAGGAATAAAAGGAATTAAAAAAGAAGCGGAAATCGGAAACAATGTAATAACCGTAAGCCAAGGAAAATCAATCATGGTTCGCTTAATCTTTGTTCTTTTTTAGAAAAAGAGTCCAATAAACTCTTTTCTTTTTAACTAATTAATTATAAGCATATCACTAAGCTTATCTTAGATAGAAGACCTGAAAAGATATTTAATAATCTAAATTTTTTTACCTGAATTGGACTTTGATAAATCTATTAAATAGGTTTACAAAACGGGTTAGAATAAAAAAAAGGAAAAATAAAAACGACAATGCTTGAAACAAAAACAGATCCCATGGTTGTAAGTATGGGACCTCATCATCCTTCTATGCATGGGGTCTTACGGCTTATCGTAACTCTTGATGGAGAAAATGTTATTGATTGTGAACCTGTTATGGGGTATCTTCACCGTGGAATGGAAAAGATTGCAGAAAATCGAACAATTGTTCAATATCTTCCATACGTAACACGTTGGGATTATTTAGCTACAATGTTTACAGAAGCGATTACGGTCAATGCTCCTGAACGATTAGCTAATATTGAAATTCCAAAGCGTGCTAGTTACATCCGAGTGATTTGTCTTGAATTAAGTCGAATCGCATCCCATCTATTATGGCTTGGTCCATTTATGGCTGATATTGGAGCTCAAACACCGTTTTTTTACATTTTCCGTGAACGTGAAATGGTTTATGATTTATTTGAAGCAGCCACTGGTATGCGGATGATGCATAATTATTTCCGTGTTGGTGGTGTAGCAGCAGATTTACCATATGGTTGGGTTGAAAAATGTTTCCAATTCTGTACATATTTTGAGAAAAAAATTGACGAATATGAGCAGCTGATTACACGGAATCCCATTTTTTTGAAACGAGTAAAAAATGTTGGCAATATTACAAAAGAAGAAGCAATTAATTGGGGTTTATCCGGTCCGATGCTTCGAGGTTCTGGTATTGCTTGGGACTTACGAAAATTAGACCAATACGAATGCTATAATGAATTTGATTGGGCGATTGCCTCTGAAACAGGTGGGGATTGTTTAGCACGTTATCTAGTTCGCATAACAGAAATGCGCGAATCAGTCAAAATGATTAAGCAAGCTTTACAAATGATTCCTGGTGGCCCCTATGAAAATTTAGAAGCCCGCCGTTTATATTATGGTAGGAAATCTAGCTGGAATAGCTTTGACTATCAATATATTGGTAAAAAAGCTTCCCCAACAATTAAGATTCCGAAAAATGAACATTATGTTCGTGTTGAGGCCCCGAAAGGAGAATTAGGGGTTTATTTAATCGGGGACGATAATTTATTTCCATGGAGATTTAAAATCCGTGCACCTGGTTTCATTAACCTAGCCATTTTACCAAATCTTGTACAAGGAATGAAATTAGCTGATATTATGACGATTTTAGGAAGTGTTGACCTTATTATGGGTGAATGTGATCGTTAATAGACTTTTTACTGCATTATTTGAAGTGTACAGATTCAATTGTTATTTATATTCTAAATTCCCCAAACTAGAAACGAATAAAATTTTATTCGTTTCTAGTTTGGGGGAAAACTTTGTAAAAAAAACTTTCATTTTTTACAAAGCTACCCATTGTTTTAATAAAGGAGTAAAAAATGCTTCAGACCTTGGATTTACAACAGGGTTTTGTTAATCTTTTTGTTCATTTTGGATTTTCTGTTACAACCGCCAATTACCTGTGGCTACCGTTTCCGATTCTCGCAGTTGTTATTAGCGCTTTTCTTGGTGTACTGGTTGTTGTTTGGCTAGAACGTAAAATTTCTGCCGGTGTACAACAAAGAATTGGTCCTGAATACGCCGGCCCATTAGGATTTTTACAACCTGTTGCGGATGGGATCAAATTACTTGTTAAAGAAGATATTATTCCTGCAAAAGGTGATTCTCTTTTATTTACATTAGGTCCTGCTGTTGTTGTAGTTCCTATTTTTCTTGCTTATACAATCATTCCATTTGGGCATAATCTTATTGTTGCTGATTTACAAATCGGAGTTTTTTTCTGGATTGCAGCTTCAAGTATAGCACCAATTGGTCTTTTTATGGCAGGTTATGGATCTAACAATAAATATGCATTTCTTGGTGGACTTCGTGCAATTGCGCAATCCATTAGTTATGAAATTCCTCTTGCTTTATGTGTATTAGCAATTAGTTTATTATCTGATGATTTAAGTACTGTATCAATTGTTGAAAAACAATCAGTCTTAGGAATTTTCAGTTGGAATTGTTGGAAACAACCTATCGGGATTGTAGCCTTTCTAATTGCAGCTTTAGCTGAATGTGAAAGACTTCCTTTTGATTTACCTGAAGCAGAAGAAGAATTAGTTGCTGGTTATCAAACTGAATATACAGGTATGAAATTTGCTTTATTTTATGTTGGTTCATATGTAAATTTAGTAGTTTCGGCTTTATTTGTAACTATTCTTTATTTAGGGGGTTGGGATTTACCTATCCCAATTGATATTATTTTAGGATTTGCGAATATTAATCCCGATTTACCTCAAATCCAAGTCCTTACAGGCTTTTTAAGTATTCTAGTCACATTAAGTAAAACATACTTTATTGTCTTTTTTGTTATTTTAACACGCTGGACATTACCACGTGTTCGTATTGACCAATTGCTAGATCTTGGTTGGAAATTTTTACTCCCAATTTCCTTAGGAAATTTACTAATTACTGCAGCTCTTAAGCTTCTATTTTCATAATAGATCCTAAATCATTTGAATGCAGTTAATGCAGATCAGGTAACCACTTACTGCAACAAGCTAAAAGCAAAATTTTATTTTTTAAAAACAGGAGAAATTATCACATGTTTCGTTTTACAAAAAATATAGAAGATTATGGAAATCAAATTTTTGAAGCTTCAAAATATATTGGACAAGGATTTAGTGTTACTTTTGACCATATGAATCGTCAACCAATTACGATCCATTATCCATATGGAGAAATGATACCATCCGAACGATTTCGTGGTCGTATCCACTTTGAATTTGATAAATGTATCGCTTGTGAAGTTTGCGTAAGAGTTTGTCCAATTAACTTACCTGTTGTTGATTGGGAATATAAAACTGCTCTGAAAAAAAAGCAGTTAAAAAGTTATAGTATTGATTTCGGTGTTTGTATTTTTTGTGGGAATTGTGTGGAATATTGTCCAACAAATTGTTTATCAATGACTGAAGAATACGCACTATCAGTATATGATCGGCATGAACTCAATTTTGATCATATGGCACTGGGTCGTATGCCAACTATTACATAGATCATTTCAATAAAAAAGTTAAGCCCCTAAAAAATAAAATATGGAACAACTATTGTATCAGTACGCTTGGTTAATCCCTATATTTCCCTTGTTTGCAGCATTTGTTATGGGGTTAGGTTTAATCTCATTTCGAAAAGCTACACAAAGTTTACGTAGAGATTTAGGTTTTTTTACTATTGCCCTTTTAGGCATTTCTGTTTTGTTTTCAGTAGGTATTTTCTTTTTTCAGTATTTTGGAACAAGTTCTTATCAATGGGAAATGGAATGGGTTGTGAGTCAAAATTTTTCTCTTGAAATTGGTTATCTCATTGACCCGTTAAGTGCAACAATGCTTGTAGTCGTTAGTAGTGTTGGATTCTTAGTTATGATCTATACAGATGAGTATATGGCTTATGATGAAGGATATGTCCGATTCTTCGGCTACTTAAGTTTATTCTGTGCTTCCATGCTAGGTTTAGTTCTAAGTACTAATTTAGCCCAAATTTATATCTTTTGGGAACTTATTGGTATGTGTTCATATCTTCTAATTGGATTTTGGTTTACCCGGTCAACCGCCGGGGATGCATGTCAAAAAGCATTTATAACTAACCGTATAGGAGATTTTGGTTTATTACTAGGTATTTTAGGATTTTATTGGCTAACTCGAAGTTTCCATTTTACTGAAATTGCTATGCGTTTAGAAACGCTTTCTATTAGTGATCCTCAATTCATTGGTCTAGCAACGATTTTTGGTCTTTTACTTTTCTTAGGGCCTATTTCAAAATCTGCTCAATTCCCTTTACATGTATGGTTACCGGACGCTATGGAAGGACCAACACCCATTTCTGCATTAATTCATGCAGCAACACTAGTTGCTGCAGGTATTTATTTAGTAGCTCGTATGTTTCCTGTTTTTAGTCAACTACCTAACGTAATGAACACAATTGCCTGGACAGGTTGTTTAACAGCTTTTTTAGGTGCGACTATTGCAACAACCCAAGTTGATTTAAAGAAAGGTTTAGCTTATTCCACTGTTTCACAATTAGGTTATATGATGATGGCTTTAGGTGTTGGATCATATAGTGCTGGAATTTTCCATCTAATAACCCATGCCTATTCAAAAGCTTTACTTTTCTTAGGTTCAGGTTCAGCCATTCATGGTATGGAGGGTGCGATTGGGTTTAGCCCATTCCAAAACCAAAATATGAATAATATGGGTGGATTAAGAAAAAAAATGCCAGTAACAGCAATTACTTTTTTAATTGGTACTCTCTCAATCTGTGGTTTTCCCCCATTTGCTTGTTTTTGGTCAAAAGATGCTATTCTTTCAGATTTATTTCAAACGAATCCAGTCATCTGGCTTTTTGCTTGGTTAACTGCTGGTTTAACAAGTTTTTACATGTTTCGTATTTACTTTTTAACATTTGAAGGAGAGTTTCGGGGACCAGATATTAATCTTGTCAAAGAATCTGGAACGAATATGCTTTTACCATTAATTGTTCTTACTATTCCTACAATAACCCTTGGATTTTTTGGTACTCCATTCCAAGATTTCTTTAAAGCATTTACCGAAAATTCGCAAATTGAGACAAATGTTGACTGGCCTGAGTTTTTAACTATGGCCGGCAGTTCCATTGGAATTGGCCTTCTTGGTTTTGGATTTGCATTTTTAACTTACTATAAGTGCTCAATTAGTAGAGTATCATTAGCGAATTGGAGTTTACCCTTATATGAATTTTCTCTAAATAAATGGTACCTTGATGATTTATATGACAGTGTAATTGTTGAAGGGAACCGAAAATTAGCACAACGAATTCTATTCTTTGATCAATACTTTATTGATGGTCTAGTTAATTTTGCTGGTATTTTTGTTTTTTTTAGTGGGGAAGGTCTTCGTTATACGGAAACAGGCCGTTTCCAAGTTTATGGTTCAACCATTTTATTCGTTTTAATTAGTTTTGTTGGTTTTCTTGTTTTTCAAGTTTCCTAAAGTTAACCTATTTTTGTTTTAAGGAATTTTTGTTATGAGTAGTCTAGAAAATATTCAAGAGTTATTTTTCTCCATTTTTGCTTTTGTATCCTTAGTTGGTTCGCTTGGGGTTATTTTACTTCCAAACCTTGTTTATGCTGCGTTTTTTTTAGGGATCACATTAGTTTCGATTGCAGGATTTTATTTACTACTAAATGCAGATTTTTTAGCTGCAGCCCAAATCCTTTTGTATGTTGGTGGTATTAATATTCTTATATTATTTGCAATTATGCTTGTTGATGCAAATGCACGTGTTACAAGAGTAAATACAAATGATCAAAGCTTTTTCTGGGTAATTCAAGGTGGTGCCGCTATTGGTTTATTTTTTTTATTAACTAAAACAATCCAATCAACATTGTGGCCTTCACCTCCGTTTATACCAGTAACGAATACAGTTTATTTTATTGGCCGTCATATTTTTAGTGATTTCCTTTTTCCGTTTGAATTGGTCTCTGTGCTTCTTCTTATTGCCCTTATCGGGGTTGTTGTTCTTGCAAAACGAGAACAGAATATCACAGGTCCTCTTAATCCAGCACAAGAAAACGACCCATCGTTTTTAAAACGATAAAAAAGAACTCCCTTTTGTTAATGCTTTATGATTCTTTTAAAAATAGAAAACCTTTTAGGTAATTTTTCTTTTGGATGCTTTTTCTTAACCATGTTAACCTACTGGTTTCGCGCAGCTTTTTTTGTTCAATCAAAAACATTTGGGGACCGGTTAAATCAACTTGGTTTCCTGGGCGTCATATTAGCCAATTTATTTTCAGCAGGTTTACTTATCTGTCGGTGGCTCATTTCTGGACATTTTCCATTAAGTAATTTGTATGAATCTCTCATCTTTTTAGGTTGGGCTCTTAGTTTTGTTCATATTTTTCTTGAAAAAACTATGCCTACAAGGGAGAATATTGTAGGTATTATTTTTTCACCTTTGTTATTATTTATTAGTGGATTTGCTGCATTAAGCTTACCCACTCAAATGCAAGAAATCACCCCTTTAATCCCAGCTTTAAAATCAAATTGGTTGATGATGCATGTAAGTATTATGATGCTTAGCTATGCTGCTTTATTAGCTGGGTCATTAATGGCAGTTGTTTTTTTAATCCTACCCAAAAAACAACTGCCAAATTTAATTTCTCAATCAAACCAATCATTAAGTGAAATATTAGATCAACTAAGCTATAGAACATTAGGTGTTGGTTTCCCATTATTAACACTTGGCATTTTATCAGGCGCCGTTTGGGCAAACGAAGCTTGGGGTTCTTATTGGAGTTGGGATCCAAAAGAAACCTGGGCTTTAATTACTTGGTTTATTTTTGCTATTTATTTACATCTTCGAATTACATATGGATGGCAAGGAAAACGACCTGCTATTTTAGCTTCGATTGGATTCTTTTTTGTATGGATTTGTTATCTTGGTGTAAATCTTTTTGGTTCAGGTCTTCATAGCTATGGCTGGTTTGCTCGTTAAAAGAATAGCTTTTTCGAAAATATACACTTGACTTCAATAGAATCATTTGTTTATAATATAAAGGAAGTTCTTCAGTAGCTCAGTGGTAGAGCAATCGGCTGTTAACCGATGGGTCGTAGGTTCAAGTCCTACCTGGGGAGCTCCTTTTTATATATGAAGATGGTTCTTATGGGCTTGTAGCTCAGTGGACTAGAGCACGTGGCTACGAACTACGGTGTCGGGGGTTCGAATCCCTCCTTGCCCAAACCTTCTATTCTATATGATCATAAATTTGCAGGTGTGGCGGAATTGGTAGACGCGCGAGATTTAGGTTCTCGTGTCTTTTGGCGTGGGAGTTCGAGTCTCCCCACCTGTAGTCGTTACCATTTCAGAAGGTCCTGACTGATCGGTTTTATTTATTATTTTTTTTTATTATTATTATGATTCCTTGCCCCCCACCTGTCGCGTACGAGACTCGATTAATTTATACGGATGTTTTGAATAAAGGTCAAGGCCAAACACTTGAAAAGGTAAAGAAAATGACACAGATTAGAGAGAACGCCCCTGCTTATGAATATGATGAAGAGAGTATTTGTACAACCTGTTCAAAAGAATGTTTCCAGTGCTCTGGAACAGGATTTAATATTCGATGTAGCGCCTGTAGAGGTGTTTGCCCACCCAGGAGGTTCAGAGCACGCATGGGCAGTAGATTAACGCATGTGGATGAACGGAATGGTCGGTGGATGCCTGCGTATTACCAGGCGGATGAATTGCCGTATAATGTGCCAGGTCCTCGAGGGGGAAGACATTTCCGTGTTGCAGGTCATTTTCTGACTGGAAAGAATGCAGATAGAAACGTAGTCTTTTGGAATCAATGTGTTCAAGCAGAAATTGAAAAAAATATTTCAATGGAATTAGATAGAATTTATCAGAGAGACCGTACGGTAGCCTCAGATTTAAGGAAAGTTACGTTCATTTTAGGATTGGTTCA
>TARA_B110000259_G_scaffold83607_1_pt1 | contig 11102 bp, 9 predicted proteins | sample TARA_B110000259 | Tara Oceans TARA_B110000259 (sample SAMEA4397649) | marine metagenome | biome: Polar Biome; feature: [SRF] surface water layer (ENVO:00010504); material: water (ENVO:00002006), including particulate matter (ENVO:01000060) such as... | depth 5 m | reverse complement strand
GCCGCTATTTCTGAATCGAGCGCATTTGATGAAATGGGACGCAAGTATTCAGTATCGGCTTATGCAGTCGCTCTTGCTTGGGAGATGAAGACCTCTTCATCGGTACTACCTATCCCGGGTGCAACGAGGGCAGAGAGCATTCTGGATTGCATCACCTCAACAGAAATAGAGCTTTCGAATGAAGACTTTGATTATCTAAATCAGAACTTGCCAGCAGAGGCGGTTGTTTCTGATGAGCTAACTCCAAAACCTAGTCACCGCGCATAGTCGTCAGTTCGGTAAAGGATAGAGCCCCAGTTACCCCGCTGTCTAAGTGTCATTGGCGGAGGGCGCTGACATGGCTGCGTTTGAAAACAGTTGGCTGGCGGACTTGGATAACGGTCCGTCGATTCTTCTGGCGATCAACGAACCAGACCTGGCCAACATCAGTGCGAGATAAATCAACGATCTCGTCCCGGCCATTGCCTCTTTGGCCTCCAATGCCGGCACCACATGCCTAGGCCAAGTAACCTAGGACCCTGTCTTAACCCGGCGCCTATCGCCATCCGCCGTTTAGTTTTGGCGCATCTGACTGCCGATCTATGTTCTTTTAGGCACCGATGCAATCGGACTTCCTGCCAAATCGCCGATTCGTTGGTCGAAACTCATAGCGTTGAATCGAGCACAACTTATTTCGGCAGATTCTCCAGGAAAGGAAGGACGACGACCTTCAGTGCTTCAGGGCTGGCCGCCGCCGCTAGCGCCTCATCGATCATCGTCAGCGGAAAGCGGTGGGTTACCAGTGGAGCAACCTTGACGCGGCCAGTCGAAATTAACCGCAGCGCCTGTTTGTATTCACTGATGGTGGAATTAGAACTCCCGCTAATTGATAGCTCTTTGTAGTGGATTAGATTTGCATCAACCTGTGCCATGGCACCGGAGGGGAATCCTGCAAATAGGTTAACTTTCCCGCGCTGGCGAGCCAAATCAAAGGCGTCATTGAGAAGTTGTGGAATTCCGATACATACGATTACGACGTCAGCCCCGAGGCCATTAGTCGCGCTCGAAACGATTGCCTTCAAGTCCTCTGAAATGGGATCGACAACGATATCCGCCCCGAGTTCCTTCGCCATCAGGCGGCGGGAAGCCACTGGCTCGCTGACAATCACGAGTCGTGCTCCCGATACTTTTGCCAGTTGCGCATGAAGTTGCCCGATTGCACCCCCGCCAATTATTAACACAACATCATCCACTTTGACCCCAATGATGCCCTGTCCATGAACGACACAAGACAACGGCTCGGCTAAGGCCACTTCTTCAGCGGAAAGTCCACTCGGGGCAACAACGAGGTTACCGGCCGTCACAGCCCCCCTCGCGACAACGATGAATTCAGCGAGACCACCGTCAATCTCGTGTCCCAAAACGCTGGCCGAGGTGCAGAGGTTGAAGACCCCCGCAAGGCACATCTCGCAGCTAAAACAATTCATTGTTGGTGCAATACCCACTCTGTCGCCGACTGCCAGGGATGTGACTCCCCGCCCAACTTCCTCTACGACACCTGCAACTTCATGGCCCAAGATCCGCGGCAGAGATACACCTTTCGATTTTGCACCACTTGCGATTCGCATGTCCGTGCCACAAATACTGTTGGCCTCGACGCGAACCAAAACTTCGCCCTCACCCACTTTCGGGCGTGTTACCTCTTGCACGGAAAGGTTGCCTTCTCCTGTGTATAGTGCTGCGAGCAAAGTAATCTCCTTGTCAGTTTTCTTTGGTTTCGTATAAGTCTTTAAGACTCGTTGTCGCGATTCTGTTCGTCCGAAAGGGCTAGAACTGCCATCATTGTGTCTGCATCGGTGGCGATCACATCGACTATTCCGCTGAGGAGGGCGGCATTTATGATCTCCGCCTTAGCCGCTCCAACAGCGATGGCTACAACTGAATTGATTCCGCGAAGTCCTGGTTCATCCAGGCACACCATTCGGCGACTTAGATCGGTTGAAATGACGTTTCCAGCCCTGTCAAGCATGTGCCCTCCGACTTCACCGACGGCGCCGTCCGATGCAGAACTTAGAAGTTCCCGTCGGGTTGAAAAACCGGCCCGGAGAATCGATGAAACCCCCGGATCTATTCCGCCAAGCCCGATGAGAGCAACATCTGCATCCGCTGCGGCGCGAAGAACAGAGGCTACGGACTTTTGACGGAGTAGCGCTTTGAGGAGGAGTGGATCGTCAAGAATCAAAGGCGCATTCAGCGTTAGATAGGGACCGCCCAGTTTTTTCGCGATGCTCCGTGCAAGTTCAGCACCATCTACCGAAGGTTGATTGGAGCCCACGGCACCAATCATTTGGACAATCCGAATCTGTCGACTCGAATCTTCGGGCAATGCTTCCACGACGGCAGCAATTGAAGTGCCCCAAGATATTGCGAGAGTGCCGTTTTGGGGCAGGACGCTGCCAAGGTAATTCGCAGCAAGGACACCTACTTGGTCGATACCAATCGGCCCGGTAGGGGACAGTGGTCGCGCCAGAATAAGCGCTTCTTGAAGCGGGTAACGTTCCATTGCTCGGCTTCGAAGCTCAGCGTCAACTGGCATAGGCCTATTGATGCGGATCGATACGATGCCGAGTTTGTGTGCTTCACTAATCATTCGTGAAATCGTTGAGCGTGAGACGCCCAAACTGATTGCGATGTCTCGCTGATCTTGATTCTCGATGTAGTACATGTTTGCAACCGTTGCCAATAATTCCAATCGTTCCACGGATTCCGTCGAAGATGGCCCAATAGTCTGCATCATTGGAGGTCCTTGGATTCTAGGGTTGTTCGCTCATGGGCAGCGGACTTGTGCATAAGATCCTTCATCACTGAATACGATTCAAGGTATTGGTCCGAATAACTGCGATATGCCTGGGTCATGGAAAGGTCTGGAACGATGGTTTCAGAGGTATGAACCATCGAGTGGACCGCATCAGTTACGTTGGGGAAAATTCCAGCACCGACCGCCGCCAGAATTCCCGACCCAAGAGTCACTGCCTCGGGAACCTTCGTGGTCGATATTTCTATGCCTGAGATATCTGCGTGCAATTGCATCCAGAACGGGCTATTCAGAGCACCTCCACAAGCGACCAGGCTGTCGACAGATTCACCACTCGACCTAATCGTGCTGATGACGTTATTGGTCCCATAACAAATCGACTCCAAGAGAGCCCGAAACATATGTGCGGGCCCGTGGTTCAAGGAAAGTCCCCAAAACATTCCGCGCGCTTCGGCATCAACATAGGGACTCCTGTTTCCTTGCCAATAGTCAAGGGCCATGACGCCTTCTGAGCCTGGTCGGATTTTTGATGCGGCCATACTTAACTCAGTCAACCCCAAGCCACCATCCAGCGATGGAGATTTTCCAGTCAATTTGGCAAACCAATTCACAACGGAACCTGTCGAAGACTGGCCTCCCTCGACTGTGAACTGGCCAGGAATAAGCGCATCGGTATAGGCTCCAAATAATCCGTCCGCGTATCGAGGTTCTTCTGTCTGCAAGAGCATCAAGTGCGAAGATCCTGTAATCAATGCTACGGGGCCAGGTCGCACAACTCCGAGTCCAATCATTCCCACGAAGGCATCGGCGCCACCTTGAGCAAGAGGGATTCCTGCAGGGAGACCAAGCTCGCTCGCGACGTGTTCTGAGAGATAACCCACAACATCACCCAGATTAATTACGCGACTTGCCACCTTGTCTGAGAGCTCAGGGACTCCAACGGCCTCCCATAATGACGTTGGCCACCCACCTGAAAGTCGGTCGTAGTAGCAACGAATGGCTGCGGAATTTATCGAAACTGCTCGCTCACCTGTTAGCCGAAAGCCCATCCATTCCACGTAATCGGAGATCCATTGGGTCGCCCCAAAGACTTCCGGCTCATTATGTTTTACCCATAATGCCTTCGAAAGCATCCATTCGGCCGATGAATGACGATAGCCCGTGTACTTGAGCGCAGGATCACCAGTTTCTCTTACTATTACCGCCTCTTTGTGAGAACGCACGTCCATCCACATAAGCGCAGGGCGAAGTGGGATGCCGTCGATCGTCGCGCAGACCATCGTGTAAGAGGTGCACGATAGAGACATTCCCAAAATCGCCTTGGGATTAACGCCGGTTTGTTCCAACAAGTCTTTAATGCAAAGGGCAAGACTGCGCCACCAATCCTCTGGATTCTGTTCAGCCCATCCGTTTCGAGGATGCTGTGAAGGGTAACTGTGGCGTGTAAAGAAGATCGCATCCCCGTCTGGCGTGAATAGACCGGCACGCATGCCTTCCGTGCCACCGTCGAGCCCGAGGACAAATGTGTCCCCCATGCCCACGATCGGATTGGAAACCATCGCTGTTCCTGCCCTTCTGCCTACGTCCGTCTAAACGGATGCACATCTTCGTGCCACTACGAACATAGTCGATTGATGACGAGTCTGCATACAGTTTCCTTACTTGTGATTACGTGCAACAGAAATGGCTAACAAGTCAGGATCTTCTAGGATGGGGGTTTCCCGGTTATCAGCGGTTTAGAAATGTTTCGGCGATTGTGGCTGTGACGATGGCGTGATGGTCAGGGCCCCCACGCAAGGCGCGTTGGTGCGCACGTTCCCTGAACTGATGAAAGATGACAATCTTCCGTGAGAAGAGCATCAGTCTTTGGCCAGTTAACTAGCGAAGTGGGTCGATCGTCTTTAGTAAGGAGTAAGTGATGTTGCGCTCCAGGCAACAACTGAACTCTCGCACGACTATGACCCAGCCGCTAGGTCGCTAACGAAGAGCGCGACCGGCTAGGGAAACGCTCGGCCACCCTTAAGAGTCTGACTAGTCACGGAAATGGTTGCGGTCTGTTAAAAAGTGTGCTAGGTTCGCGTCAACTTGAACAAAGTTGCTAAGTTGTGCACATATTTGCAAATCGATGAAGATTGAAGCAAGGGGTTCCAGTGTCTGAAACATCACGTTCGACGGTTGGGGGGTCCCCAATGCTGGCTAAACCGATGACCCTTGAAATGAGTAACGTTTCCAAGAGGTTTGCAGGTGTCGTCGCCCTTGCGGGAGTCTCCCTCAACGTGCGCGGGGGCGAGATCCACGCTATATGCGGAGAAAATGGTGCAGGAAAATCCACCCTGATGAGCATCCTTTCCGGTGTAATTGCCCACGGAAACTACTCAGGAGAAATTTTCCTTGATGGCGAATTGAGAGAGTTTAAGAGCATCCGGGCCAGTGAGGCCGCCGGTGTCATCATCATTCATCAAGAGCTCGCTCTAGTTCCTGAATTATCAATAATGGAGAACCTGTTTCTCGGAAACGAACGAAGCAAACGTGGGGTGATCGATTGGGATTCGGCATACGGCGCTGCAGTCGAACTTCTCGCGGGTGTCGGACTTCACGATGACCCCACCACGTTGGTCAAACATATTGGTGTCGGAAAGCAACAATTGCTTGAAATTGCAAAAGCACTCAATAAGTCCGTAAAACTACTCATCCTGGACGAGCCAACCGCCGCCCTCAATGAAAGCGACTCGCAACATTTACTCGACTTGATGCTTGGCCTCAAAGCACGGGGGATCACTCAAATATTGATTTCGCATAAATTGAGTGAAATCGAGAGTGTTGCAGACTCAGTCACAATTCTTCGCGACGGTAATTCAATCGAAACACTCGACGTCCGCGGAGGAGGAATAGACGAGAACAGAATCATTAAGGGGATGGTTGGCCGGGCGTTAGATTCCCGATTTCCCGATTATGAATCTCCTATCGGTGAACCGGTAATAACCGTTGAAGGTTGGAATATCCAAGACCCCTTTTCCGCGGACCGCCTGAGCACAAAGGATGCAAATTTCTTCGTTCGGCGAGGTGAGATTGTTGGCTTTGCTGGACTAATGGGAGCGGGCCGCACGGAGTTGGCCATGTCTATATTCGGTCGCTCTTTTGGCTCATTCATATCCGGTCACATGACGATGAATGGCGTGGAGATAGCCCCCAAGACTGTGGCTCAGGCCATTAAGTGCGGAATTGGATATCTGCCGGAAGACAGGAAAGCTTTAGGACTAAATCTCATCTCAACAGTCATGGCGACGACAGTTTCGGCAAAATTGAAAAAGATCTCGCGCGGTCTTGTCGTCAGCGAAGCTTTGGAATACCAAACCGCTGAGCAGTATCGACGAGATCTCAACATTAGGGTCCCGTCTGTTCGTGAAGGTGTCTCCAAACTGTCTGGCGGAGGCCAGCAAAAAGTCGTTCTTGCCAAGTGGATGTTTACAGACTCAGAAGTCTTAATTCTCGACGAACCAACTCGCGGGATTGATGTCGGCGCAAAATACGAAATATACAAAATTATTCGGGCACTAGCTAGGCAGGGCAAAGCAATCATATTAATTTCCTCCGAACTGCCAGAGCTCCTTGGTTTATCGGACCGCATTTACACAATCTTCGAAGGTGCAATTACAGGAGAAACGGAGAAAACCGACTTCAGCCCGGAACTTCTCATGAAGCTGATGACATCAGCCAGAAAGGCCAGCTAAATTGACTCAACGACGTCTCAACTTCTTCTCTAGCATCTCCGGAGGCAACACTTGGCAGTTCGGCATGATTTTTGTGCTTGCCGCCCTGATCATGTTCTTTCAGATCGTTACGGGTGGCCTTACGCTCACCTCTGACAATGTGATCAACCTCTTCAACGGGAATGCCTACGTTTTGATTCTCGCAATTGGGATGGTGCTCGTTGTCATCGCTGGCCACATTGATCTTTCCGTAGGGTCCGTAGCAGCATTCGTTGGCATTGTCGTCGCCCAATCGATGAGTATCTGGAACCTCCCTTGGTATCTTGCGATTGCTCTCGGCCTAGTTTTGGGGGCAATAATTGGAGCCTGGCAAGGTTTTTGGGTCGCTTATGTTGGTGTCCCTGCCTTCATCGCAACGCTTGCGGGGATGCTCTTCTTCCGCGGGGCAAATCAATTCGTTGGAAACTCCGCCAGCGTTCCCGTCCCCGAGGCTTTTCGGAGCCTCGGCGCGGGTTTCTTGCCAGAAATTGGACCCGTGACCGGATACAACAATCTGACCGTTATTCTCGGACTCCTTGTTACGCTCTTCTTAATCATTCGTCAGATTATGTCGCGCCGCCGCGGCGGTCGATTCGGCGCGACTCTCCCTCCGGTGTGGGTCACCCTCCTTCGAATCATTCTGATCAGCGGTCTCGTTCTTTCTGTCACCGGTATTTTTGCGACTGGCCGCCCCGGTACCTCCTTCCCGATCCCTGGGCTGATTCTTGCGGCGCTCATAGTTTTCTACGGATTCATTGCGCAGAGGACTTTGGTGGGCCGCCGGATTTATGCTGTTGGCGGAAACAAGAAGGCCGCCGAGCTCTCAGGGGTAAATGGCAAGGCAGTCGACTTCCTGGTGATGGCCAACATGGGAGTTCTGGCGGCCCTCGCCGGCATGATTTTTGTTGCCCGGTCAAGTGCCGCTGGGCCAGCTGATGGGCTGGGCTGGGAGCTTGATGCAATTGCGGCCGTGTTCATCGGTGGGGCAGCCGTCAGTGGAGGTGTTGGCACTGTTCTGGGCGCATTTATTGGCGGACTAGTCATGGCTGTTTTGAATAACGGTTTGCAGTTGCTTGGCGTGGGCGCGGATCTCACGCAAATGATTAAGGGACTTGTCCTTCTCCTAGCGGTTGCTGTTGATGTCTATAACAAGTCTCAGGGTCGACCGTCGATCATGGGCCTCCTTGCTCGCGCTTTCCGACAGAAACCGGTGCTCGAGTCAGTGAATCAGTCATCCCCCGCACCCGACCCCGGCGACGCGTCACGAGGCCGAACTTCCTCGACCGACTGACCGGAAAATCAAGAAGGAAGTCAAGTCCCTATAACTTAAGCCGACTTTAAAGATGAAGTCGGCTCTCCCTCGAAGATAAACAACAAGAGAAACGGAAAGATTAAGATGAAAATGAAAAAAACCGCCCTCAGTATTCTCGTATTTGCTGCCTCGGCAGCACTCGTGCTCACTGGATGTGCTAGAAGCGCGGCACCACAAGATAGCAGTCCCACCGAGGCACCAGAAGGAAGCAGTTCCACGGCAGTAGGTTTCGAAAAAGGCTCCGTGATCGGTGTCTCGCTACCTCAAAAGACATCTGAAAACTGGGTCCTAGCAGAAGCCCTCTTCACACAGGATATCGCCGACGCTGGGTTCACCCCCATCGTTCAGTTTGCTAACGCCGGAGTCGCCGAACAGCAGAATCAGATTTCGGCCATGATTACGAAAGGCGCAAAGGTCATAATCGTAGGCGCCATCGACGGTTCCCAGTTGGGTACGCAGCTGAAGCAGGCGAAGGATGCTGGCATTACAGTGATCGCTTACGACCGCTTGCTCACAAACACTACAGACGTGGACTTTCACGTTGCCTTTGACAGCTTCAAAATTGGTGTCTTCCAGGGCGAGTCGCTCCTTCTTGGCCTTGCGACCAAAAAGGCAAGTGGCCCCTACAACATCGAGCTATTTGCTGGTTCGCCTGACGATGCGAACGCGAAGCTTTTCTTCGAGGGCGCAATGAGCGTCCTGCAGCCCAAAATCGATGACGGAACACTCGTTGTTCCCTCTGGCAATGTCACGTTCAACGACGTCTCGACTCTCGGCTGGCTTCCAGCAAACGGTCAGACGAGAATGGACGCACTACTCGTCGCGCATTACAGCTCGACCACGCTCGATGGCGTGCTCATGCCGAATGACACCCTCGCCCGAACAATCTTGACCTCAGTGAAGGCAGCGGGCAAGCCGCTTCCTATCGTTACCGGCCAAGATTCCGACGTCGAGTCAATCAAGTCGATAATGGCTGGCGAGCAGTACAGCACAGTTGACAAGGACACCCGCGTGCAGGAGGGGCAGGTCATGAAAATGGTCCTCAGTCTCGCGGCGGGAGAAACCGTTGAAGTAAATGGCGAATCAACATCAGATGTGAAGACGATCCTCGCCTTCTTGCTCGAGCCCATTTTGGTAACGAAAGACAACGCGGTCGAAGTATATAAGAATAATCCGACACTCGCGGCAGCCACTAAATAAAACAAAAAGTGTGAGGGGTATTCAGAAGAAATTCCTGGATACCTCTCCACCCTTATTCCCACAATATCAATCACAACCAAAAGGAAATGAAATGCCTGAAGAAGACTTCGCCCCCCAAAAAAACTATTTCGAAGATGTACCAGTTGCGGATCGAGGCTCTCACATCAGAGGGGCGTCGTCATACGACTGGGGCATGAAGAACCGTCTTGGCCGAATTTTTAGAGAAGCGACTGGGCGCACGGTCATGCTCGCCGTCGATCATGGTTATTTCCAAGGCCCGACAACTGGCTTAGAGCGACTAGATCTCGCCGTCCCCCCACTATTACCATTCGCCGATGCCCTAATGGCAACCCGTGGGGCCATTCGCACGAGTGTGCCTGCTTCGCTGACCTGCCCGATCGTTGTTCGAGCGAGCGGAGGGCCCAGTGTGCTGAGGGAGCTATCTGATGAGCGTCTAGCTATGAGTGTCGACGATGCGGTTCGCTTGAATGCGTCAGCTCTGGCAGTTCAACTATTTATTGGTAGTGAGCACGAGACGCAGTCAATCAAGAACCTCACAACTCTCGTAGATGCGGGAATGGCTGCTGGAATACCGGTAGTTGCTGTCATTGCTGTCGGCCGCGAAATGGTGAGAGACGCCAGATACTTCAGGCTTGCAACACGCATGGCTGCAGAACTCGGTGCTCAAGTCGTGAAATGCTACTACACCGACGAAGGGTTCGCCTCCGTGGCTTCCACCTGTCCCGTACCACTAGTTGTCGCCGGAGGCAAAAAACTTCCCGAACGTGAAGCACTTGAAATGACCTATCGATCTATGGATGCAGGGGCTCTTGGCGTGGACATGGGCAGAAACATTTTCCAGAGCGACTCTCCAATCGGTATGATTCAAGCCGTTTCCGGGATCGTACACGGCGGGCTATCCGTCGATGACGCTTTTACCCTTTACGAAGACACCCGGACGAGCCTGAAATGACCGACTCAAGCCTAAATAGTCAAGAATTTCACGGGCGAAATGCAGTGGTTACTGGAGCCGCCGGGGGCATCGGGCTCGCGGCGGCGGAAATGATAATGGCCCGAGGAGGCAAGGTTCTTGGACTAGATCTGTCATCCAATGCTGCTTCGGTATCGGATCATCCAAATTGGCGAGGTGTCACCTGCGATGTGACATCGCCAAAAAAAGTGGCGGAAGCAATCCAAGCCTTTGTTTCAGAAGTCGGGGAGCTACACATGCTTGTGTCCAACGCGGGGATCTTTACCGCAGGACAACCAATTCAAGAGCTTCCACTTGAGACGTGGGACAAGAGCATTCTTGTTAATCTAACCAGTCATTTTCTTGTCATGAAGGAGGTTTTGGCGCACATGACAAGAAGCGGTGAGGGATCAATCGTTGTTATCGGATCACGTAATGTGAAGGCGCCAGGACCCGGAGCCGCAGCATATTCGGTTGCAAAAGCCGGCCTTACCCAGCTTGCCAGGGTCGCTGCCCTCGAGCTCGGTCCAGAAAACATCCGAGTAAATGTTGTACACCCTGATGCAGTGTTTAACACTGGATTGTGGACAACAGAGGCCCTCGAATCGTCAGCCGCGAGATACAACATCACCGTTGAAGAATATATGAAAAATAACGTACTTAAGGTGGACGTTCGACTGAGTGATGTGGCGTCGGCGATTGGCGCCCTTCTTGGGAGCGGGTTTGCGCGAACCACAGGCGCACAGATCCCAGTCGACGGCGGAAACATTAGGGTTATTTAAGAACGAGAGCCGGTCTCACCATCAAGGCGTGACCGGCTCTCGCTACTTAAAGAAACCTATTGGTCTTTTAGGTCACGAATCAAATCGACGCAATCCAACCGGAAAACCTCAGTAGCTAGTGCAAATGCAAAGCCCCGGGTAATAATCTCCACGGAGCCACGCCGCGCTGCCAAGCCCCCCGCAACCAAAGCTCCCAGTAAACAGTCGGCGTTGTCGGTTAGGCTCGTGATAGAGCGAGAGGAACCAAAGTGACATTAATCTGGCTGGGAGTCATAGCGGCACTGGTAGTCATCGA
>TARA_B110000259_G_scaffold41634_1_pt1 | contig 11113 bp, 10 predicted proteins | sample TARA_B110000259 | Tara Oceans TARA_B110000259 (sample SAMEA4397649) | marine metagenome | biome: Polar Biome; feature: [SRF] surface water layer (ENVO:00010504); material: water (ENVO:00002006), including particulate matter (ENVO:01000060) such as... | depth 5 m | reverse complement strand
AATCAATTATAAATTTACTTTTCTTTTTTTCAATATTTATAGTTTTATTTTCTTTTTGTTTAGATTTTTTAACTTTTTTAAATTTTTTAATTTTTTTAGATTTTATATTTTTTTCTTTTTCGGATTCTTCTCCAGAAGATACATCTTCATTTTTTTGTTCTTTTTCTTGTTCCGGAACTTCTGCTAAAACTTGTTCGAATTTTTGTTCTGATTCTTTTTCTGATTCTGATTCTTTTTCGGATTCTTGTTCGGATTCTTGTTCGGATTCTTGTTCGGATTCTTGTTCTGAAATTTCTTCAGTTTCTTTTTCAGAAAGGTGTTCTGATTCTTGTTCTGAAATTTCTTCAGATGCTTCTTCAGATGCTTCGTCAGATGCTTCTTCAGATGCTTCTTCAGATGCTTCTTTAGATTTTTCTTCAGATACTTCGTCAAATGCTTCTTTAGATTCTTCTTCAGATGCTTGGTCATAAGTTTTTTCTAATTCACTATCCTCGGGTTCGTTAACTTGTATATAATTATCATTTTCTTTTTCATTATTTTTTTTTTCAATTTCCTTTTTTTCGTTATCTAAATATAAATTTTCATTTGATATTAAATTTTTATTGTGATGTGTTGTAAAATCTTCTTTATTTTTATAAATAGTATTTTTTGCAAAATTAATAAAAGAATTTAAAAAATTATTATTATTAATAACCTTATTTTCATTTAATTTAATATCTTCTTTAAAATAATCATTACTTAATTGATAATCCTTAATATTTTTAACAATATTATTTGTATTACTTAAATTATTAATTATTTTATCAATAGGAACACATTCTCTTAAAGTATTTGTAATTAATTTTTTAATATTTTTTTCAATAATATTGTAATTATTTTGTATTTCTATTTGTTTTAAATTATTTTTAAAAAATAAAAATGGATTTTTCCAAGCCCATATAGAAACATTAATATAACATTTATGAATAAATATTTCTATATTTGGATATTCATATTCATTTTCTATATTTAAAATATCTATATTTAATTCTATTAATCTTAATTTAATATAAGTTTGAATTGTAAAATTATAAATTTTATCTAAATTTTTATATTTACTATGTTTAATTAAAAATTCACATTCTTCGCCAATTGTTTCATCATTCCATTTTTTTATCATATTTAAATTATTTTGAAAACCTTTCATTCCCATATTATTTTTTATAGCATCATCATAATAATTATTAATTTTTTGTGCAATAGAAATAGATATTGATTCTTGAATATATTTTGTATATTCTTTTTTAGTATCTAGCAATACTTGCATAATTACTTTAAATAGTAATAAATTTCTTATATAAATTTTAATTAATTGGGTTAATTTGAATACTTAATTCGTTTGATTTTAGTGATTCCATAATAGAACTATCTAATCTATTTTCATACGCATTATCTTGTATATTTTCTTTCGTAATTGAATTTCTAAAGAAGTTATTGGGTTCTCTTTCTTGATATATTTTACTAATATGTCCGTAATTATTATTATGTAATGGGTCCTTATCTACTGTCATGTTAACATCTTTAGCATCTATATTAATATTCATGTTTCCTGGATTTGGTGTATGACCAGCAGCAATTAATATTTGTTCTCTTGTATCATCTTGTGGTGCTTCATAGTACGCATCTCTTTCAAATTGTCTATGATCATGTATAGATGATAAATTACCACTTCTTTGTGCTTGAACTGTAAATTCTTTATTAGTATTATTTAATTTAATATCTTTATTGAAATATCCTCCAACTAATCTGTTTAATAATCCTCCAATAAATCCATATTCTGTCTTAGATTTAATTGTAGTTTCTTTAACAGTTGTTTTAGCTACTTCATCTGGATTATAAACATAAGTTCTATATACAGTTGGACCTATATTTCTAATATTATCTGTAACCGGTGTTGTTTCTTTAACAGTTGTTTTCATAATATCATCATATTTTTTGTAAGTTTCTTCAACCGTACCTTTTAAATTCATCATTTGAGAATCATGAATAATAGTTTCTTTTACAGTTGTTTTTGCATCATCATGTAATGCCGAATAAGTTCCGTCATTTCCTTTTAGATTATTATTTTGCGAATCGTGAATAGTTGTTTCTTTTACAGTTGTTTTTGCATCATCGTCTAATGTTGAATAAATACCATCATTTCCTTTTAAATTAGTATTTTGCGAATCGTGAATAGTTGTTTCTTTTACAGTTGTTTTTGTTATGTGATTTACAGGGTCATATACAGTTGCTTTATTAACTTCTGAAGATATATTACCCCCTGTTTCTCTAGCAGAATCTATTGTATATTGTTTTTTAGATAATTTAACACCATCTAATATTGGTGCAACAAGTGCTTTAATTATTGATGTTGGATTATTCATAACAGTTTTACATTCTGTAGTTTTTCTTTCATTATCATAAATCGTATATGATTTTTTATTATAATTATCTTCTTCGGAAACACCTCCATTTGTTAATTTAACATTACCAGTATAATCAATATGCGAATCTTGTTTATTAGTTGCTTTTAAATTTTCAATAGGTCTATTAGCATTTTTTAATATTGCACCAGTTGTTTTGAAAAAGTTATCTACTGTTTGTTCATAAACTCTTTCAGGTTTATTTTTAGAAGGGGGATTTACAATACCTCTTTGCCCTATATCAATTTTTGGAGCTTGATAATCAATAGCAAATGTTTTTTCTTTTTGGTTACTATCAAAACGAAGTTCATCTATATTCCTTGGTTTAGCAAATATATTTGTATTATAATCATGAAATCCACCAATACCTTTGTCATCAAATCCGTCATCTAAACCCGGACCCACTCTTATTTGATCAATAGGAAATACATTATTATTTAAATTGAGTACAGATTCATTTTTTCTATTTTTTAAAACTTCGTATTGAAATGATGAACCATTTGTATCATTAACATTTACATCAGGTGAAAAGAAATTATCTCTAGTAACTTCTTTTTTATTATTATATAATTTATTAACAGATGGATCATTATCTATTATATAATTTTCAATTTTTGTGTTTTGTGTTTTTTTTATAAAAAATGGGTCCATATTATTATGTTTTAGTTTATTATCGTCCATTTTATCACCAGTTAATGAGTAAAAACTTTCATTTACAGTTGTGAATAAATCGGAATTAGATTCTGTTAAGTTAGAAAAAAAATTTTTGTTGTTATTTTTAACTTTTTCCCAATTAGATAATTCATAATTTGACATATCTGATTCTTTAATTTCCATTATACTCTAAACATTTTATATATAAAAATCTTAAGTAATAGAATATATATAAGAATATTGAAATTAACTAAAATAAGTAATGATTCTATTTTATAGTATTCAATGTAAACATTGTAATATTTTATTAGATGCTATTTCAAAACATGATAAAAATAATATTATTAAAACAATATCAGTTGAAACAATGATTAATAATAATTATGAAATTGACAAAATTATACATTCTGTACCAGCACTAGTAATTCCAAAAGAAAATAAAATAAATAATGAAGAAATATTATATGGGAAACAAGTATTTGATTATTTACTGTTACCTAATAGAGGTGCTTTATTTAATCAGGATAATAATACAAGATTAAATAAAGAGACAAAAGATTCGCAAGAAAATACAGTATTTACTGAAATAACTGAAAATGAAAATGAACCTTCTGCATTTACATTAGGGAGTAGTATGTCTGATAATTTTTCATCATTAGATGAAAATAGTGATAATTTACTTAAAGATAAAAATTATTCATGGGACTTATTAACAAATCCTGACAATAATATTGAAAATAAAGATTTTGATATTGCTTCAACTGCTTTAAATCCAGTATCATCAGTAAATGAAAAAGGTGATAAAGAGTTACCAAGTTTAGAAGAATTAATGAATAAACGAATGAAAGATATAATTTAAATTATATAAAGAATTCAAATAAACTCTTATATAGATAAAACATAATAGAAATGACTAAATTATATATATTAAATCAGTATTATATTGATTTAATTAAAAAATTAAAAACTGTAACAAAAAAGCATAAAGATAAAAGCGAAACAGCAAAAAGAGTTTTTAATGTTATTAAAAATAATTATTTAACTCTTGATAAAAATAGCGATGAATATATTACTTTTATTAAAAAACACTTAACAGACGAATTATATATTTCCTATAAAAAACTCATTTTTAATAGAGAAAAAAAAGAAGAAAATACAAAAAAAGAAGAAGACGCGGAAAAAGATACTACAGTAAATGATGATATATCTTCGTGGTTAACATTAAATCAAGATGTTCAAATTTTAGATAATATCACAATCAAAGATCTTCTTAAAATATTCAGAAATGAATATTTATGTCATCATTATTTGAGTGTATTTTTCATTTATACACAAGAAATAACAGATGAAGAATCTGAAAAAATTTTAGCAATTTTACAAAAAGACAATTTTACAGACGATGATATAAATGAATTGGTTGACGAAAATGATTTTTATAAAAAAATACTTCTAAATTTAATAGAAATTAAAAATATTAAAATAAAGAAAAATGTTGATCTGAAAATGGGAGGTATGGAAAATACAACACTTGGTAAACTCGCAAAGGAAATATTAGAGGATGTTGATGTTAATAAATTACAAAAATCTATGGATCAAAACGGAGATGTACTAAAAAGTTTAGGAGATCCCGATAGTGGGTTTGGTGATATTATATCAAATGTTAGTCAAAAAATGGCGGCTAAATTATCAAGTGGTGAATTAAATCAAGAAAATTTAATGCAAGATGCAATGAAATTTGCATCAATGATGCCAGGAATGTTTGGAAATCAAAATAATATGGGTAAAAATAATAATACGGGTAATAATAATATGGCAAATATGGGTAATATGATGAGTATGTTTAGTGAAATGATGGCTAATAATAATGGTGATGCCGATATGCCTGATTTAAATACAATAAAAAGTATGGCAAAAAATAAGGGAGGTGGTAGATCAGCAGTGAATGAAGGTGCTTATAAAAAATTAGCAGCACAAAAAAAATTACGCAAAAAATTAGCTGAAAAAAATAAAAATTAATTAATGTTCATATTATAGAGAAAAATAAAAAATAAATAATATGTTTTGGACATCAGATATTAATCATTTATTTAAACCTATATTAATTCCAAAAGATTATATGAGCGATGAAGAAAAGTTAAATACAATTGTAAGATTCATAATTTTTATTAGTATATTATTTGCCTTAATATCATTAAATAAAAAAATTTTAGTAAAATCAATATTATTTATAATTATTATATTAATAATATCATATTTGATTTATAATAATATAGATAAAATAAATAAAATTAAAGAACAATTTTTAAATTCAAATAAATTAACTTTAATTAATAATGAATTGTGCAATTTACCAACAAATGAAAATCCGTTTATGAATAATAATATATATGATATTAATACTATTAAAAATAATTATAATGCATGTCAATACAGTAATAAAAATATTAAAAATAAAATTAATAAAATAACAAATAATACTATATCATATGATGATAATGATATATATGGTATTAATCCATTAAATTTAGTTTTTTATACTGTATCAAATAGTAAATCAAATAATGATCAAAAATTATTTGCTGAATGGTTATATAAGGATTTTCAAACTTGTAAAGAAAATGGTGGTAATGAATGTTTTAATAATATACATTCGGATATAAGAATAAAATAATTATATAAATATAAAAAAATTTATATTAAGTAGACAAATGACAAAATTTTCACAATCTATAACTTTTTCTAAAGATAATTTTAATTCTATTGACACTATTAAAAAAATAAATTATAATCATAGTGTTTTAGTTGGAGACAAATTATGGTCTACAACTTATAAAAATAAAATTGATGACAAATCTATAAATGAAACTTTTAATAGATTACATAAAGATGGTAACAATGTTTATGAAAAAATTGGTAATAGTCAAAATAAAAATCTTTGGGTAGTTAAAGAATTTTTAAATACTGTTCTTGAAAAAGAATATAATACACCATATGATAATAATAATTTTACAAATACTATTATTGATGCTATTGATAATATACATGAAACTTCAACTGAAAATAAATTAATAAATTAATAAATTAATAAAATAAAAAAATGATTTTTAATTATAATTATTTAATTATTAATAATGTCTGCTGATAATATTTCTACTTCATTTTTCTGCCCTATTACACATAATATTATGACAAATCCATATATTGATAATGAAGGTAATTCATATGAATATGATGCAATTTGTAAATGGTTAGAAAGAAATTCTACTTCACCTATTACTAGAAATACATTAATACTATCACATCTAAAACCTAATAGAGCTTTATTTGATATTATTAATTCATCAAATTTAGTTACTCAAACTAACACAAATGATATTATTGTTGAAAATGACTTTAAACCAGAGGATATTACTATTAATTTAAATTTATCTAAATATTGTAATGATATTGATACTTATTTTAAATTAGATATTATTCCGGTACAAGGAAATAATACTGCCCCACTTGACATCGTAACTGTAATAGATATATCTGGTTCGATGTCTAGTCCTGCATATATTATGCAAAATGGAGTAAATACTAATGTAGGATTTACAATTTTAGATATTACAAAACATTCTTTAAAAATGATTTTAGAATCTTTAACGCCAGTTGATAGAATTTCTATTATTACATTCTCAACTGATGCTAAAGTTTTATGTAATCTTACTTATGTTACACCATGTAATAAAACATATTTAAAAAACATTATTAATAATTTAAAAGTTGAAGGTGCGACAAATATTTGGGCAGGTATTAATGAGGGTTTAAAACAATTTGAAACATTTAACGATACTCTTAATAATAGAATTTCAGCAGTTATGTTTTTAACAGATGGACTTCCTAGTTCTCATTTATTACCACCAAGAGGCATTATTACTACACTAGAAAGAAAAATAGCTTTATATAAAGAGAAAGATATAACAATTCCAAATATTTATACATATGGATTTGGTTATTCTCTCGATACAGAATTACTACTAAATATTGCTAAAATTGGAAATGGTAATTTCTCATTTATTCCAGATTCTGGTTTTGTTGGAACAGTATTAATTAATTCTCTTGCTTATATTAAAACAACTATTGATAATGATGTTTATCTAAATCTTGAAAATACTTGTGATAATTTTATTGAAAATGCTGAATCTACTAGTTTTAATTTAAAAAATAATAAAGAATTTTCTATCAAATCTATTCACTATGGTCATAATCTGTCATATATTTTCAAAATCAATAATGATAAATTAAATTTATCTAATAATATTCTATGTTTTCGAATTATTTATAAAACACTATGTAATGATAAAAGAGAAACATTTACTACATTTAATTATCAAGATTGTTCTTTAATTCCAAAAAATGATTTTGATTATATTATTTCTAGAGATGATTTAATTGAATCTTTAAATACCGATGATTATAATTTATTAGTTAAAAATATTCATAAATATGAAAAAAAATATAAAAATATGGATAATAATATCATTAAGGATTTTAAAGAACAAATTATTCAATCTATTGAAAATACTAATTATGATAGATGGGGTAAAAATTACATCAATTCATTTAGAGAAACCCATAAAGATAAAAGATGTAATAATTTTAAAGACGCGAGTATTCAATCATATGGTGGTGAATTATTTAATAAAATTGTTGATACTTTAAATGATATTTATGATAATTTACCAGCACCTGTACCATCCAATAATGTAAATAATAATGTAGATAGTAATAGAACAGGAAGTTCAATTAGAAATACACAAATTAACTTCTCACAATCATTTAATTCGCAAAATAATGGTTGTTTTCACGGTAATACAAATATTATAATGGCAGACTATAATATCAAGAAAATTAAAGATATCAAAAAAGGCGACCAGTTACTTGATAAAGATAATAAAGTAAGTACTGTTGTATGTCTAATTAAAATGAAATGTATAAATAACAAGTGTTTCTTAACTGAAATTAAAGGTGTTAAAGAAAATTTCTTTATCACATCGCATCATCCAGTAATTGATATTAATTATCCTTTAACTATTGGTAAAAATAATCAAAGTTATAATTGGGTATTTCCTTATACAATTTCCACAAATTCAACTTTTGTAGATTGTGATTATATCTATAATATTGTATTAAATTCGAATCATAATATTATTGCAGAAAATACTGTATGTGTTACACTTGGACATAATTTTAATTCAAATTTCGTAATTTCACATGATTATTTCGGTACAAATAAGGTTATTGATGATTTATCAATAATGAATGGATACGAAGATGGTTTAGTATATTTAGAAGGTGATTATGTAGAAAGGGATGATAAAACAGGCCGTATTATTAAGTATAAACAATAGATAATTTATGAAAAATTATTTTATATTTTTTAATTTTTTTTTGATTATTCTTTAATAGATAAAGATAATAATTATGAGTGTAAAAGAAGCTTATAAATATAATATGGATACAAATATAGCATCTGATACTTGTTGGAAAAACTCTAGAGAAAATAATAACCAAGAAATGTATGATTATTCTATTTATAATGAATATGCAGTTTTTAATTCAAAAGATGATAAAACTATTTGCTCTTTACCAGAATTAGCATTAGAACATCCAAATTTAAGAGGTAGATGTGGTTATGGTTTAGCAGATAATAATCTAGTTGATAATTATTCGGCTTTAAGAAATGACCCAAAATCATTAACACATGATAAATGTGGAATACAATTATACGAAAGAGTATTTCAAGCACCTCCTTTATTAAAAGGTGCAGAAGGAGATTTGGAAAAAGAATTAGACTTATTGAGTGGTAATGATACAAATCAAAACAAATGTAAAAAAAATATAATGGAACAAGAATTAAGAATTGGATATCCACTTATAGATTGTTTAAAAGATTTACAAAATCCCGATAATATAGTTCCTTCGTGGGAAAATGGAGGAGCAGATACTAGATCATATAAAAATAGAGCAGAGTTTAATAAAATATTTGATAAAAAATAAAATATTTTTTTATTTTATAAAATTAGAGATATGAGTTTTAATAGAACTAAATATGATACTTGTAATTATAAGCAAGATTTGCAAGAAAATGTAAATACATTGAGTTATGTATTAGCACCAATTAGATTTGAAAATGAAAACAAATGTAGACATCAATTAGGATTTATTGGAGGTACTAATGTATCACATATTCAAGGTAATATTGTCGATTTAGAAAGTGAATTAAGAGGTCAAACAAGATTAATATCAAAATGTGGTACTAATTACTATATACCAACTGAGGATAATATTGTCAAAAATGATAAAACCGAACCAATTGATACAACTATGAAACATTTAGGTTCATGTCAATCAATTATGTATAAATCAATTCCTTTACCTCCAAAAATGGAATTTAATAAATAAGTTTTCTATTTTTTTTATATTATTTTATTAGAGACTATAATATGAGTGTCAAAGTTCAAGCAAGTGATACACGCTTAAATTATGATGAATGTTCTTATGAAGAAAAATTAAAAAGAACCGTGGGACCGGGTTTATATAAATTAAATGAACCTAATAATGATTTCAATAATAATGGTGAATATTTACCAATCGACCCTTCTATTAGATTTCAAAATTATGGTCATGATTTATGTTCAATGAATTCGGCAATTGATGATTCTAGTGAATTACTAGGATTAAATTATAAAAAATCGAATTGTAATACTAAAAATTATTTGCCTAATTCCTACAAAAAAACTAGTGGATGTGATATAAATAAAATGTCTGATAGAAGTTTTTTTACACCACAAGAATCTACTAGATTATCAAATCCAACCATATCTCTAAAAGAAACAACTGTTAATAGATGGCAATGGTTACATAATAATCCTCAAGATTTTGCATTAGAATGTTTTGATAGAGTTCCTACAAATTATAGAATGGCTGCTAAAGATAATCATGTACCTCTTATTGAAGTTCCTAGAGAAGATAATGATATACGTCCCAGTCAAGATAATAATAAAATTAATCCAAGTGATAATATTAATAACTGGGCAAAAGGTTTAGCGACTCATAGATATGCTCCGGGAAATCCGGATGGTGTTATGAATTTTCAAGTAATGTGTGATAAAAAGTAGTTAAAAATAAATATTATATTTAATGTAATGAATGTTTATAAAAATATTGATGAAATAAATACTTATATTTATTTACCTGAAAAAAAGGAACATTTATATAATTTAACAAAGAATGATGATTTATTATTTTTAAAAGTTAATTCTAAAAGTTATTATAAATCTTTATTAAAATCTTATTATTCTGGAATTATTATAAAAATATTAGATTGGGATAATGATTTATTAAAAAAAGAATATTTTATTTCTATTAAATTAAAAAAAATTATTAATTTTATTGATTATATATCTTATTTTGAATTTGAAGATAATTTTGTAGATTATATAAATAATATTAATAAATATAATATATCAAATAATACTGATATTTATATTGATAAATATACCGATGAAAAGTCCGTTATTATAATGCATAATTATAGTCTAAATTATATTTATTATATTGATAAAAAGAATATTATCAATATATATACACAAATTATATTAGCATTATACAGCGCTTATATTAATTATGGTATATATTTTTTAAATTTAAATAGTAATTTTTTATATATTGTAAAAAATAGGTCAACAAAAAGATATAGATATTTTATTAAAACAAAAAAAATATACTTAAATGAATGTAATTATAAAATATTAATTAGTGATTTATCAAATTATAATGAAAAGGTGAAGGTTAACATTCATGATATAATTTATAATATTATATTAAATTTAAATTTATTTAATATAAAAATAGAATTTACTAAAAAGGATTATAATAACATTAAAAAAAAGTACATATCTTAATTTATTTTTTATTTTTAAAATACTTTTTAGTAAATTCTATTTTTATATTAAATAAATTTAAATTTAATA
>TARA_B110000259_G_scaffold119019_1_pt1 | contig 11133 bp, 8 predicted proteins | sample TARA_B110000259 | Tara Oceans TARA_B110000259 (sample SAMEA4397649) | marine metagenome | biome: Polar Biome; feature: [SRF] surface water layer (ENVO:00010504); material: water (ENVO:00002006), including particulate matter (ENVO:01000060) such as... | depth 5 m | reverse complement strand
TATATGGAAGTAATCAAAGAAGCTTTAACATTTGATGACGTTTTACTTGTACCAAGGTACTCTTCTGTTTTACCGTCAGAAACAAATTTACATTCAGACTTAGGACACAATTTAAAATTAAAAATTCCTTTTATATCGTCAGCTATGGACACTGTTACTGAATCAAAAATGGCAATCGCTATAGCTCAAAAAGGTGGCCTTGGTATTATTCACCGTAATCTATCAATTGTCGATCAGTCAAATGAAATAAGAAAAGTAAAAAATAAAAATTTATTAGTAGGTGCTGCAGTAGGTACAGGGAATGAAGATTTGAATCGAACTAAATCAATAATAGATGCGGGTGTTGATTTAATAGTCATAGATACAGCACACGGTCACAGCGATAAGGTTTTAAAAATACTTTCAAGAATAAAAAAAATAAATTTAAAAAAACCTATTTGCGTAGGAAATATCGCAACCGCAGAAGCTGCCTTAAAATTATATAATGAGGGTGCTGACATATTAAAAGTGGGTATTGGGCCGGGATCGATTTGTACTACTAGAATGATAGCAGGTATTGGCGTACCTCAAATTAGTGCTATTTTAGAGGTTAAAAAAAGCATGAAAAATAAAAAAATTAAAATTATATCTGATGGTGGAATTAAATTTTCTGGAGACATTGTTAAAGGTATAGCAGCTGGAGCTGATGCAATTATGATGGGTTCAATTTTCGCAGGAACAGAGGAAAGCCCAGGAAAAAAATATAAATATAAAGGTAAATTCTATAAATTATATAGAGGAATGGGTTCAATAGGAGCAATGTCGGCAGGTTCGTCAAATAGATATTTTCAAAAAAATTATAAAGATAAATCTAAATTTGTCCCAGAAGGTGTAGAGGGCAGAGTGATTTACAAAGGAACTGTTAATCAAATTTTATATCAACTACAAGGAGGACTAAGATCTTCTATGGGTTATATAGGAGCTAAAAAAATAATTGAAATTCAAAAAAAAGCAAAATTTGTAAAAATTACTAAAGCTGGATTTTATGAGAGCATGGTACACAGCGTTGAGATGATAAGAGAAGAGGTTAATTACAAACTATGAAGAAGAATATATTAGTATTTTTTATGCTATTTTTTTTATCATTCTTTGTATTTGAGCTAGCGCAGGCTAAAAATACTTTTTTTAAAGAAGGAAAAATATTATTTAATAAAAAAGAATATGTAGAATCAAAATTTTATTTCGAAAAAGATATAGTGTTTAATCCAAAAAATGAAAATTCTTATTTGTACTTAGCTAAAATATTTAAAAAACAAAAAAAAGACAGTTTAGAGGAAAATAATTTAAATACAGTTTTGTTACTAAATCCGAAAAATGAAGAGGCAATTTATCTTTTAGCACTATTAAACATTAAAAAATCTAATTTTTCAAAAGCAAATAACCTAATCTCAACTCTGACTACCGTATGTGAAAAAATGTGTTCCACGAAAAAAGAACTAAAAGAAAAGTTAGACAGATCTCAAAAAAGTAAATGAACCGAGCTTTTAAAAAAAACAAAATCATAATTGTAGATTTTGGTTCCCAAGTTACAAAATTAATAGCAAGAAGAATAAGAGAGTATAAAGTTTTTTCAGAAATATTAACACCCGAGGATTTAAAAAAAAAAAATGTACTTGAAGATGTTAAAGGAATTATTTTATCAGGAGGACCGTCAACTGTTGTGGGTAGTAAATATATAAATGTACCTAAAAAAATATTTAGTTCCAATATTCCAATTCTTGGCATTTGCTACGGACTTCAATTAATTGCAAAACATTTTAAAGGAAAAATTAAATCAAATATTAAAAAAAGAGAATTCGGTAGAGCAGTTTTAACTGAGTCTAAAGACTCTTTGTTAACGAAAGGTTTTTTTCATAAAAAAAAATCTACCGTTTGGATGAGTCATCAAGATTCAGTTTATAAATTACCAAAAACTTTCTCAAAAATAGCATCCACAGATAAATCTAAAATAACTATTATTGAAAATAAAAAAAAAAATATATATGGAATACAATTTCACCCAGAGGTTACACATACAGAAAATGGTAATATTATTTTTAAAAATTTCATTTTCAATATTTGTAAAACTAAAAAACACTGGAAATTAGTTTCTGAGAAAACTAGAATTATTAAAGATATAAAAAATATAGTTAAGAAAGATAAAGTTATTTGTGCTTTATCAGGTGGTGTAGATAGTAGTGTCGTAGCTCTATTAATACATGCGGCTATTGGTAAAAAACTTAAATGCATAATGGTTGATACAGGGTTAATGAGGAAAAATGAGTTCAAAGAGACATACAAAATTTTTAAAAATAAATACAAACTGAATGTTAGAATTGTAAATGCTTCAAAAATTTACTTTAAAAAACTAAAAAACGTAATTGACCCAGAAAAAAAAAGAAAGATTATTGGAGGTCTTTTTATTAAAATTTTTGAAAAAGAAGCAAAAAAATTCAACAATGTTAAATTTTTAGCTCAAGGAACTTTATATCCAGATATTATTGAGAGCAGGTCAGTAACAGGTAGTAAAACATCGAAAATTAAATCGCATCATAATGTTGGGGGGCTACCGAAGAAAATGAATTTAAAGTTAATAGAACCTTTAAAAGATTTATTCAAAGATGAAGTTCGTGTGCTCGGAAATTCAGCGGGTTTAGTAAAAAGTATATCTAAGAAACATCCATTTCCTGGACCAGGTCTGGCTATAAGGATAGTTGGAAAAATAAATGAGTCTAAAGTTAAAATTTTACAGGAAGCAGATAATATTTTTATAGAAGAACTTATCAAAAATAAACTATATGATAAAATATGGCAAGCATATGCTGCACTACTTCCCGTTAAAACAGTCGGTGTAATGGGAGACTCAAGAACCTATGAATATATCTGTTTATTAAGAGCAGTAGTTTCTGAAGATGGTATGTCAGCTGATTATTTTAGTTTTCCAAAAAAATTTCTAGATGAAATTTCTAATAAAATTGTAAATAGAGTACAAGGTATAAATAGAGTAGTGTATGACATAACTTCAAAGCCACCTAGCACAATTGAACTTGAATAAAGTGAAAAAAATTTTTAAAATAATTAACTCAAAAAATAAAAAAAAACTAGTTTGTTTAACTGCTTACTCCAAACCATTCGCTAAAATTCTAGATAAACAGTGTGACATTGTTTTAGTTGGAGACTCTTTGGCCACAGCTATGCTTGGCATGGAAGACACACATAACGTTGACATCCAAACGATGGTAAGACACGGTATCAGCGTTAAATCAAATCTAAACAACGCACTATGTGTCATTGATATGCCAAAAAATTCTTACAAAAATATTAGAATAGCAAAAAAAAATGCAAAATTATTATTCAATAAAACTAAATGCGATGCTGTTAAAATGGAGTGTAATGGAAAAAACTACCACATCATTAAAAGTATAGTAGATATTGGCATACCAGTAATGGGTCACATAGGCTTTACACCTCAATATTTTAAAAAATTTATAGTTCAAGGTTCTCTTGAAAAAGATCGAAGAAAATTAATAGAACAAGCTATTAAAAATCAAAATGCTGGAGTTTTCAGCATAGTATTAGAGTGCATTAATGGAAGCACAGCTAAAGCAATCACAAAGTCTTTAAAAATACCAACTATTGGTATTGGTGCCTCTGTGCACTGTGATGGTCAAATTTTAGTTACAGATGATATGATAGGATTAAGTGGATTTTACCCTAAGTTTGTTAAAAAATTTGCTAATTTACATAATATAATTGAAATAGCAGTTAAAAAATATAAAAAAGCTGTACTTAATAAAAAATTTCCAAGTAAAAAAAATACATACTAATTTATGTCAAACGAAATATTAAAAAAGAGCCTTCTAGACAGAACTGTTAACTTATTAAGAAAAAATATTAAAACTATTTTTGTTTTATTGGCTGTTACATTTATTTTATTATTTTCGATCTTATTCTATAATTACGTTGAGAGTAAAAATAATATTAAAACTGCTGAGCAATATTCACAAGCCTTAATTCTAATTAAACAAAAAAAAATAAACGAAAGTAAAAAAATATTAGAAAATATAATTAATGAAGATCATAAGTTTTATTCACCATTAGCTTTATATATTATAATTCAAAATAATATTGAGCCCAATACTAAAAAAGTTATTAATTTTTTTGATAAAATTTTAAAAATTAATTCTATAGATAAAGAAAATTTAAATTTAATAAAAATAAAGAAATCTATTTATTTAATTAACTTAGACAAAGAGGAACTAGTTATAGAAACACTGAATCCTATTATTAATTCTGAATCTGTATGGAGAGTTTTAGCAATTAATTTAATATCTGAATATTTTTTGTCAAAAAATCAAACAACAAAAGCAAAAGAATACATTCTATTATTAAAAGAGAAAAAAAATTAATTATTTTTGATGAAGAATTTTACTTTAATCTTCATCATTTTAATCCTAGCCTCATGTTCCTTTGATAATAAAACAGGCATATGGCAAGATGCTTCCAATACACCGCTAGAGAAAAATACAACTAAATCTATAGACGGAAATAATTCAAAAAATAGATACGAAAATATTTTTACTAAAAACGAAACATACAATGAGGAAAAAGTATCGCTTAATAATTTTACCCTAAAGCTGGATAATCCAATTATAACTAAAAACTGGACACAGCAATACGGTTCGAAAACTAATAATATTTCTAATTACTCATATACAGGTTACAGAAATCTTGTCTCGACAAGTCCTAAATTAAATAAAAATTCTGAAAACAAAAATATAGTTTTTTACAAAAATAATTTAGTTACTTACGACCATAAAGGAAAAATATTTATATATTCAACAGATCTTAAAAAAAAAATATTTAAATATGATTTTTATAAAAAAAAATATAGAAATTTTAAAAAAGAAATTTACCTTGCTGTAAACAATAATATATTAATTGCTGCTGACAATCTTGGCTATGTTTATGCTATAGATTTAAATACAAAAGTACTTATTTGGGCTAAAAATTATGGAATTCCTTTTAGGTCTAATATTAAGGTTGCAGATAAGCAAATTTTATTAGCCAATCAAGATAATGTAATTTATTCGCTCGAACTAGTATCCGGTGAAAAAAATTGGCAATACTCAACCGGCCTTACTTTTTTAAAGTCTGACTTTATAAACAATTTTACTATTGACGAATTTAATAAAAATTTATTTTTTTTAAATACTAGTGGTGAGTTTTATTCAATTAATTACTCAAATAAAAACATCAATTGGGTTTTAAATTTTAGAAACCCTTTCTTAGCAGGAGATACTGATTTATTTTTAAGTCAACCAGTTGTTCAAAAAAACAATATTTTAATTATTTCTACAGAAAAAGCTATATTAGGCTATGACACAATGAGTGGAGAAAAAAAGTGGAACTTTTCATCTAATGCATCTACAAAGCCCGTTTTAACTACTAATTTTACATATATAATTTCAAAAAATAATTTATTAATTTGTTTAGAAAATAAAACTGGCAATGTTTTATGGTCTAAAAATATCTATAAAAATTTAATACCTAAAATTATAAAAAAAATTGGAGAACTGCATGATTTTAAAATAGTTAATAACGAACTGACTATCTATACAAAGAAAGGTTATCTTTTAACTTATGAACATAAAAATGGAAATTTTATTGAAACAAAGAAGATAAGTAAAAATGGAATTAACTCAGAAGTTATTTTTCTGAATGAAGGCATGTTTCTAATTGACAACAAAAGTAAATTACTAAAATTTAATTAATTTAATTATTAGACTTTGAGCTCAGTAATGAAAGTTGAGTAATTTTTCCTTCTCCTAATACATCTGTCGGTTTTACTGGATACTCTCCTGTAAAGTAGTGGTCGCTTAATTGTGGGTAAAGTTTATTTCTTTCTTTGAATCCTAGAGCCCTATATAGCCCATCTAAACTTAAAAACTTTAATGTCTTTGCATTTATATATCTGCACATTTCCTCATTACTCTTTCCACTTGCTAATAACTCTTTTTTTGTCGGCATATCTACGCCATAAAAATCAGGATAAAGAATTTCTGGACAAGCAATTCTTACATGAACTTCTTTAGCTCCTGCATCATAAAGCATCTTTACTATTTTATGCGATGTAGTGCCTCTAACCAATGAATCATCTACTAATATAATAGATTTATTTTTTACCAGAGTCTGGGTAGCGTTTAATTTTAATTTAACACCAAAACTTCTAATACTTTGTGTGGGTTCAATAAATGTTCTACCTACATAATGATTTCTTATAAGTCCTAATTCAAAACTTTTTTTTGAGTACTGACTGTAACCAAGTGCAGCTGGCACACCCGAATCTGGTACTGGCACCACTAAGTCTGCAGCTACATCTGTTTCTTTTGCAAGTTCTTCACCCATTTTTTTCCTATATTCATATGCGCATTTATTGTTAAGTAAACTATCTGGCCTAGCGAAATAGATATACTCAAATGCATCTGGCCTTGCTTTTTTTGGAGGAAATGGTTTTAAGCTTTTTAATTCTCCATTTTGAATTACTACGATTTCACCATTTTCAACTTCTCTGATAAATTTAGCTCCCACAATATCTAGTGCACATGTTTCAGATGCAAAGATAAATGAATTTTTTAGTTTCCCGATTACAAGTGGTCTGATGCCAAAAGGATCTCTAATACCAATTAATTTTTTATTAGTCATCATCACTAGAGCATAACCACCCTGGATTTGAAATAAAGTATCTATAATTTTATCCGTCATTTTGATCCTACTAGATTTTGCTATCAGTTGAACTATAGTTTCAGTGTCACTTGTTGTTCTAAAAATTGCTCCATCTTTAACAAGGTTATTTCTAAGTTCTATAGCGTTTGTTAGGTTTCCGTTGTGGGCTAAGCTTACGCCACTAGAATAAAGATCTGCAAAAAATGGTTGAACATTCCTTAAAGAAACTTCCCCAGTTGTAGAATATCTATTGTGACCAATTGCTGATTTGCCAGGCAATTTTTTTATTATCTCAGGATTAGTAAAGTGATCTCCAACCAAACCTTGCCTTTTTTCTAGGTAAAATTTTTCACCATCAAAGGAAGATATGCCACAACCTTCTTGACCTCGGTGTTGAAGGGCATGCAAGCCTAGAGCTATTAAAGCAGAAGCATCTTCGTGGTTTGAGACACCAAAAATACCACATTCTTCTTTTGGTTTTTCTAATTTAAATTTTTTCAATTTTTTCTTTCGTTTCTATAATATCTTTATAGTTCGGAAACTCATCTATAAGTAAACTACTACCTTTTATAACTATTTTGAAAGACGAGGCGTCTGACGTTGATATACTCCATTTTTCATAAGGATAAAACCAGTTTAACAAAGAAAAAAGACAGACTACAACTACGTAACCTTTAAAAACACCAAAAAAAATACCAAATGATTTATCTACAGAACCTACACCTGTCCAAGTTACCGTCCTTCCAATAGCTTTTCCTAAAATAATACTAATAAATAAAGTTATAATAAATACAAAAACGCCAATTCCAACGTCATGTATAAAATCTGATTCAATATAACTACCCACAAAAGGTTGTAATTTAGGAACAAAAATTATTACTGACACAACAGAAAATATCCATTTCAAAGATGAAAAAAAGCTTAAAGAGAAACCATCAGAAAAACATTTAACTATATTATATAGAATTATTAATATAAAAATAACATCAAAGACTACTACATCTTCTTTTATGAATTCAATTAAACTATTCATTACCGAAAGGTTTTAGAACTAAAATTAACTTTGGCAACAGAGTTAATACAGAAACTAATGCTAAAAGCATTGCTATACCGGTAAACACACCAAAATATATAGTTGGTATAAAGTTTGACAAAACTAATATAGAGAACCCAAAAACAATAGTAATTGAAGTATTGAGTATAGCTACACCAACTGTATTGTGGCACCTCTCAACTGTTAAGTTGTAGTTTTTAATTCTTTTAAATTCTTCTTTAAATCTATAAATATAGTGAATGCTATTATCTACAGCAATACCTATTGTGATTGCAGCTATAGTAATAGTCATCATATCTAAAGGTATTCCAAGAAGCCCAATAATACCTAAAATAAAAAAAGCAGCCATAAAGTTAGGTACAACTCCAATAAAAGAAATCATAATATTTCTAAAAAGAATTAAGAACATCAATGAAATTCCTATCATAACGACACCCAATGTTAAAATCTGAGATTTGAAAAGACTTTGTAATAAGTTGTTGAAAAGAATAACAACACCGGCTAGTTTATATTCGTCTTTTGCTAACCCTACTTTATTAACTAAATCATATTTTATCTTATTTATTAAATCATTTCTTCTAAGATTTTTTGTAGAATCTTTAATTCTAACACTAATTCTAGCCTCGCTATCTTTTACTGAAATATAAGGAGAAATAATTTCTTTTCTAATTTCTTTCGGTATTTTGCTATACAAAACTCCTGTCTCTAAAGTTTCAAGTTTATTACCAGTTAAATCCTCCGCCACTCTTATAATTGAGCCAAAAGACATAACTTTACCTATTTCGGGCAAGGAATCTAAATAATCATGAACTTTTAAAATTTTATCAATTTTATTTCTTGTAAACCAATATTTAGAAGGATCATCTCCATCACTTTTGCTGTCTTCATCCCATTCAGCAAACTCATCATCCTTTATTTCTTTTTTTATTTTGTTTGATGGGAATTTTAGAATAATATCTAAAGTTGTAGTTCCTCCAAGCTTATCATCAATAAGCTTCATTCCTTTGTAGATTTCAGTTTTTTTATCAAAATAATTAATAAAACTATTTTCTACCTCTAGTTTTGAAATTCCAAATATACTTAAAATAACAACAATCAATGCAGAACTAAATATAGCTAAAGTATTATTCCTGGTAAAATTGCTAAGCGCATTGGTAATTCTAGACTTCTCTTCATTTTGGATTATATAATCTTCAATATTACTAAACGTATTGAGAAGAGCAGGGATCAAAGTAAAAGTTATAACAACAGATACAATAAGGCCTAAAGTCATCATCCAACCAAAATCAATAATAGGTTTTATTCCACTAAATATTAAAGATAAAAAGGCACAGATTGTAGTTAAAGCAGTATAAAAAATTGGTAAAAACATTTTACTACTAGCTTCGTAAACTGCATCTTGAATACTTAAATTTTTAAATTCTTTTTTTATTTGCAAGAACCTAACAGTGATATGAATATTCATCGCCATATTTAGAATCAGCATTAAAGCAATAAAATTTGATGAAATAACTGTAACCTTCCAACCTAGCAACCCTAAAATGCCTATCATTGTTCCTACTGAAAATGCACATCCTAATAATGGAATAACAACTAATTTAATTTTCTTAAAAATGAACCATAGTGTAATAATAATAAATAAAAATACTCCAATGCCAAAAACAACAATATCACTTTGCACATAAGACATCATATCGTCTGTTATCATTGGTAAGCCACCTAGATGTATCTGAGCGCTCTCGCCATATTTTTTAATAACTTCTCTAATCTCGTTAATATTCTGATGATTTTTTTGGTTATATAAATTTTTGTAAGAGTCATACTCTTCGTTAAAAATATCTTTATTTTTTTTTTGTATTTTATTTAAATTTCCTTCTAATTCTAAGTTAAAATAATTATTTTTAGTTTTAATCAATTCATTTAACTTTTTATCTTTTTTTAAATAAACAACCATAGCAGAGGTTTTACCGTCACTACTAATAACGTAATCTTTGTAAATTGGACTGTTAAGAATTTCCTCAAAACCTCTTTCTTTATCTATTTCTGGGTATGATAAAGTTTTATAATTTTTTAACCTTTCAATCAAAGGATCATTACTATTTTTGAAAAGCGGAACATCAATTATAGTTATTGTACTGTCAACCCATTCGAGTTTTTCTATTTTTGATTTTAGAAATTGAATATTGATTATTGTTTCTTCATCAGTAAAACTTAATATAGGAGTATAGGTAAGGACAAGGTAGTCTTTAGAACCATACCTCTCATTAACTTCTCTTAAATACTTTAGATCTTTATCGCTCTCAAGTAACAAGGAATCAGAAGAAGCATCTAACTTAAAGTCTTTTGAAAAATATAGAAAAAACGATAATGCAAAGCAAACTAAAACAATTGCGAATTTTGAGAAATCAATAATTAGTGTTTTATAAATTTTACCAAACATGACTTAAGTTGAGATATATCTTAAATTTAAGATAACTAAAGTATTAATTTTTAGTTAAATCTTTAAATTTAGTGTACATGCCTTCAAATTCTACATGTACAGTTCCGGTAGATCCGTGCCTATGCTTGCCAACAATCAGATTAGCTAACCCATGAATGTCGCTCATTTTTGATTGCCATTCCGCATGTTCAATAGACCCTTGTTTAGGTTCTTTTTTTTCAAGGTAATATTGTTCTCTGTAAACAAACAAGACAACATCAGCATCTTGCTCAATAGATCCTGATTCTCTCAGGTCAGATAGTTGAGGGATTTTATCATCTCTTTGTTCAACAGCCCTTGATAGTTGTGACAAAGCAACGATGGGCACGTTAAGTTCTTTAGCAAGTGCTTTTAAGCCTTGCGTAATTTCAGAAATTTCTTGAACTCTACCATCCATCCTATTTGTGTTTGTTCTCATTAGCTGTATGTAATCAACCACAATTAATTTTAATCCAAACAATCTCTTAATTCTTCTTGCTCTATTGCTCAAAGTTGAAATTGCAATAGCAGGAGTTTCATCTATATAAAGAGGTAGGTCATATATATTTCTCGACGCTTCAATATAACGATTCAGGGTTTCCTCAGTTGCTTTTCCAGTTCTTATTTCATGAGAAGAAATTCTTGCTTGTTCAGATAAAATACGTGTTGATAATTGTTCTGAAGACATTTCTAAAGAAAAAAAAGCAACAGATCCTTTTTCATTATTTTCCTGCATAGTTTTTGCAGCGTGATATGCAATATTGGTAGCAAGAGCTGTTTTTCCCATAGATGGTCTTCCAGCTATAATCACAAGATCAGATCTATGTAAGCCACCTAATTTTTCATCTAAATCTGTTAAGCCAGTAGGAACACCTAC
>TARA_B110000259_G_scaffold58364_1_pt1 | contig 11149 bp, 9 predicted proteins | sample TARA_B110000259 | Tara Oceans TARA_B110000259 (sample SAMEA4397649) | marine metagenome | biome: Polar Biome; feature: [SRF] surface water layer (ENVO:00010504); material: water (ENVO:00002006), including particulate matter (ENVO:01000060) such as... | depth 5 m | reverse complement strand
AAAAAATAGTGAGTGTCATTTTGACGAAGTAATAAAACTTAAAAAACACTCTCTGTTTTGATACATAATATCCATATAAATTACTTTATAATATTCATCTAGAGGTTTTTTTCCAATGCTTTTCTGGAGATGCTAAAGGGCCTGTCGCAAAACCCACTTTCCACTCTACTCCCTTTAGATACTCTTCTCTTTCTAAGGTCATTAAGGATTCCATTACTGCTATGGAGAATTGATCCATATTCATAGAGTCTTGAACATTAAATAAGTTTAATATTGAGTTATTCTTATATCTTTTTTCATAATTTATGTTTTTTAAAATTAAAAATTATTATTTAAAATAGTTAGATATTTATTTTAAAAATCTATTAAAAAACATAGTAGAGAGGACGTACCCAACCTTTAGAAGGGGTGGGTATTGGCTATAGGGAATTATTTCTAGATAGGGGTGGTAAGAATTTTTACTTTATTCCTTGTTTAAACGATACTAATGATCATATTAGCTTATTAGAAAAGCTGATAAAAGACCTAAAGAAATCCTATTTTTTGGGTATTTTTATCCTAGAATTTATTAATTTTTGGCGTAATATGTTATATATGATAACAAAAATTGATGATTACTAAGATACATAAATAGGTTTTTTCAGAGACTCTTTTAATATTGAACTAAAAATTATGGGACATTTTGCAAAAATAGAAGAAATTATAGAGGATGCCAAAAAAGGCAAGATATTCATTTTGGTTGATGATGAAGATCGTGAAAACGAAGGCGACTTAATCATTCCAGCTGAAAAATGCGGCAATCAGGAAGTTAATTTTATGGCAAAATTCGGTCGCGGTTTAGTTTGTCTCGCTCTTGAAAAGGAGAGAATTAGGGAGCTTGGATTACCAATGATGGCACTGAACAACAACTCTCGTCACCAAACCGCCTTTACCATTTCAATTGAGGCTAGAGAAGGGATTACCACCGGTATTTCAACCCTCGATCGCGCCAAAACCATTTCCGACGCTATTGACTCAAACAAAGATCGAAGAGATATCGTAAGTCCTGGACATGTTTTTCCATTGCAAGCAAGAGAGGGTGGTGTGCTGGTACGGGCAGGACATACTGAGGCCTCGGTTGATATTGCAAAATTGGCCAATCTTAATCCATCAGCAGTAATTTGTGAAATCATGAATGATGATGGAACGATGGCGAGAAGAGATGATTTATTTGAATTTTCCAAAAAACATAATCTTAAAATTGCCACAATTTCAGAATTAATTAAGTATCGTACTAAAAATGATAAATTAATTGAAAAAATTGCAGAAAATAAAATAAATTCAAGCTTTGGCGGTAAATTTATAGCAGCAGATTATCAAAACAAGATTGACAACAGCAAGTATAAGGTTTTGATTTATGGCAAGATTAGTGAAGATGACAATATTTTAGTTAGGATGCATCATTTGAATTTTAATAATGATATTTTGGCTAATGATTTAGGTCAAAATAACAATTTAGCAAAATCAATGAAAATTATTGCCAAAAATGGCAGCGGTGTTGTTGTTATTTTCTCTGGTTCAGAAAATACTGACAAGATTGACAAGTCGCATGACAACATTCTTCGAAATTATGGCATTGGCGCTCAGATTTTAAATGATATTGGGGTAAAAAACATGGTCTTATTAAGTAGGTCGCCAAAATCTGTTATTGGACTCGAAGGTTATGATTTAAAAATTGTTGGTCATCACAAAGTCTAGAGACATAGCTTTACCTGATGTCGGGTAAAAATATTTTAATATATTGTTTATTTTAAGGTAGATTTTAAATATTTTTCAGGATTAATTGCCTCCTTCTTATGTCTTAAGCTAAAATATAATTGCCTTTCTGAAACGTTACCAGTGTCACCGATGGTTGCAATTTTTGTACCACGTCTTATTTTTTGACCTTTTTTAACTAAAATTTTATCTAAATGAGCGTAAGCAGAAATCCAACTATCACTATGTTTAATAATAATTAAATTACCATAACCCCTAAGTTCGTTACCAACATAGGCTACTCTTCCATCTTTAACCAACAATACGTCCTCATTGTCACCAGAAGGTTTAATATTAATTCCATCATTATAAAGACCCCCTTCTTTTTGACCAAATTTTGAAATTACAGCTCCAGAATGTACGGGCCAAATAAATTCATCACTATTTTTTGTACTGACTAATCTTTTTTTCGACTGACTCCGACTTGTTTTAAATTTTTTCTTAATGGATGCGGTTTCAGAAATTCTTATTTTACTGCCTACATGAATATTGTAAGGTTTTTGCAAATCGTTTAATTTAATTAATTCGCTAATTTTCATATCGTAAGTTCTGGCAATATAATACAAACTGTCTCCTTCGCTTACCTTATGATACTTAAAGGAAGGAAGTTTTAATTTTTGTCCTGCCCTAATGGTGTATGGCTCCTCTAGTCCATTAATTTCTATAAGATCGCGATTCGGAACGTTGTAAGTTGCAGAAATGGCATATAGTGTATCACCGGGGTTAACGACAACATAGGAAGAGTTTTTTTGATCCTCTATTTTAACATCTCTTTTTGCTAAAATATGTGAATCACTGCGCCCCGACTTAACAATATTTCTTAAATTCTTCTTGCTAATCTCTTTGAATTTAAGCCTATTTTCCTTGTAATAATTTTTGCTAGAATATATCTTATTTTTATTGGTGATAATCTCGGCCTTATCTTGATAACAGTTAGATAAGGTAAGTAATACTGACCCAAGCAATAAGCAATTAATACTTTTTGTAAGTATTTTTTTAACTAGTTTTAGAGTTAGATTGAATTTCAAACTCAGAAGTAAATTAATACCCCTGAGATTTAAATTTAATTTATTATTTAATAATAAAATAATTAATAATTTCATTTTATGGAAATATTCTTAATAGTTGTTCTTGGCCTTATATTTGGTAGCTTTGTTTCAATGGCAAGCTACGAGTTGGCCGCCAAAGATGGTAAATTAATTAATATTATAATAAGACGATCTTTTTGTCCAAAATGCAATAATATTTTAAAAATAAAAAATTTATTTCCCGTTTTATCTTGGCTCTTGCAGCGTGGCAAATGTTCATTTTGTCAAAAAAAAATCTCTCCTCGTTATATTTTAATTGAAATATTTTGTGCCATATTGTTTTTGATTAGTTATTTTGCTTTAGGGCAAAAATTAGATTTACAATTATACTTAATATTAATGGTGGTGGTTATGTTAATGATCGCCTCCGTAGTTGATATAGAAAATTATTTTATTCCAAACATCTCTCAGGTAATATTATTAATTTTAGCAATTTGCTACCATATTTTTATAACTGAAAATTTGGATTTTAAGAGTCATTTAGTTTCAGCTTTTTTGTACGGTTTATTTATATATTTTATTTTTTATATATTCCTAATAATTAGGGGTGGCTATGCTATTGGAAGCGATGATTTAAAGTTCTTTCCTGTGGCCGGATTTTTTCTAGGTTTAGAAAATTTTGTATATTTTGTTGCTTTTCTTGGTATTTCTGGTATAATATATGGTGTGGCTTGGAAATTTTTCAAAAAAGAAAAATTCTTTCCTTTCGCCCCAGCACTCTCTTTTGCTCTAATTATGAATTTGTGGGGTTTTACGAATTTTTTTGATATATCCGACATTTTAGAGTGTATAATTTTTGAATGTATAAAGTAAAATGGATTATGTTAGAACAATTTCAGCAATAACATTATGCGCATCAATTTTATTTTCTAAAACTTTATTTGCTTCATGTTATGATACAAATAATGCGTTTGACGCGGATGGTGACATAATTGGTCTCGCAGTAACGTTTTCCAATGGCGTCTGTAACAGATCATCTCCATATGAAATACTAATATCCAGAGATAGTGTGTTAAAAAATTCTACGGATATTAAGTTTACAATTTCAGAATCAGATAGATCTTTAACTACAAATAAAGGAAAAAATATTATAAGATTTTATTCAAACCAAGGCTTATCGCAAGATTTATTGTATGAGATATATATAAAAAATACTTCTGACAGAGAAATATCGTTAAACACATACTTATCTGATGTCACTGCTACTATTAACAAAGATGGAACGACTTACACTCTGTCAAATATTGATCTTTCTCGAGTCAGTAAAATACAATTTGGTGATGATGTTTTCGTTGGAAAGATAGATGATATTCAATATGCAATTAATGATAGCAACTTTCAGCCTATTATAGCCATAAAGCCATACAAATTATACCCCACAGGTCAAGGAGTAGAGACGACGACCATGAAGCTTGCGGCTATTCCTGTAAAATTGATCGACAAAATAGTTAATAAATCCATAATATATTATGACCCCGATAAAGATAGCAACAATCCTGAAGCAATCAATTGTAAAGATAATTACGTAAAGTTTGGTAATTTAGGGTATTACTTTGAAAAAAACGAGGAAAAAGAATTGATTTTTGAGGGATGTTGCTTTCTCAGCGCTTATGGTGCACTTATTCAACAAGGCTTACTCAAAATTAGTGAGAGTATAGAATATGATATTGACTATGTTGGAGTGGACAAGAAAAAGATCTCCAGCAAAGTTCAGTGCGCTAACGGCGGATCGGCTTCAGGAGATTTATCATATTATTTTGATAAAGAAGACTGCAACATAAAGCTTTATGGCATTTGTAATGGTGATGGAATAATACCTGAGAGTGGGCTAATTACTGAATGCTCTACAAAGCAAGTTGACGATGTGGTACAAAAAAGTGATGGAACCGACGACGATATAGAAATCAACTGTAAAATTGGTTGCGAAAATAGCGGCGAATTAAATTATAACTTGTCTAGCTCCACTGCGGTAGTAACAATTTCTGGAGTTGCTTGCAATAAAAAGACAAAAACATTGCAAGAATGGGCAGTATCATCTGGTAAGTCTATTCCAAAAGGCATTAATGGCGGATTAAATGCGCAATACATGTTTAATGAAAACACTAACACTTTAAGTTGTATTCCTGGATATGAGGATGGAACAATCATATATAAGTTTCAAGATAATCTCGAAGTCATAATATTTACCGGATCATGCACCCCTAAAAAATACCGTCTCGATAGTTATGACAACTGGGAGTCTATTTCTGGATTAACTAACTTATTAACAGTTGATTATGATGAAGATAAAGAATCAGCTGAGAGAAGAGGTCCATTAACTTGTATTTCAGGATATGAATCAGATGGTAATTTGGGATATTATTTTAATGGTATTAATACTGATGGAGAGCCAAATCTTGTTATTAACGGAAACTGTAATAGAAAACAATATGCACTTAATGACTACGGAGATTTTAATAGATTAATAGCTATTGATGGATCTATATCGGTTAGTTATGATGAAAACAAAAATTCTATTGCCAGTATGGGATCTTTAAATTGTAATTCTAATTATAGATCAGACGGTAATTTGGGATATTATTTTAATGATATTAATGATGATGGAGAGTTAGATCTTGTTATTAATGGTAATTGTGTATTAGATGATGAGAACTCTGTTTTAGCAGATTACAATGCCCTAAATTTTGATATGATTAAGCAGGGTAATTCAGATATTAATAATATCAAAACACAACTAAACTTAGTAACTTCTGGTAGCAATGGCACTAATATATCTTGGTCATCATCTGATTACAGTATTGGGGATAATAATGGCGGTATTAGAGGGGGTGATGGCGTTGTAATTAGACCAAATCCTGGGGTTGCAACTAATAATGTAACCTTATATGCCAATATATCAAAGGGCAATGAATCAATGCAAAAAAGCTTTGCTTTACAAGTAGCTCCATATAATGAGTATAGTAGATATGTTGGTTATGGTTCATATCAAAATAATGGCTGGGGTTGGGATTCTATACAATACTACTCATCTGAACAAAAAAATAATTACACAGATTGCGCAACATCATGCAAAAATGACAGATATTGTATGTTCGCTTTTTGGCGACATAGCTCAGGTAAGATATGTAAAAAATTCAGTAATGTTAATAATAAGGATCATGGATCTCAAACTTACAATGATAATCTAAGATATTATAAATATTAATATATGTATAGAAATTTTATTAGACCTATTTTATTTAAATTTGATGCTGAAAGAGCACACAATTTAGCTATTTGGGCATTGAAGAGTGATATTCTTAAATATCCCAAAATTGCAAATTACGACTCTTTAAAAATAACTATTTGCGGCATAGAATTTGACAATCCAATTGCCATGGCTGCCGGTTTTGACAAGAATGCTGAAGTAATTTCAGGATTGTTTAAATTTGGATTTGGATCAATAGAATCTGGCACAGTTACACCTAAACCGCAATTAGGCAATGCTAAACCAAGAATTTTTCGTTTAGAGCAAGATAAGGCAATTATAAATCGTTTGGGTTTTAATAATGTTGGTATTGAGAAATTCTTACAAAATATTCAAAGCCAAAAAATCAATGGCCCTTTTGGCATTAATATTGGCAAAAATAAAGATCAAAAAGATTTGGCCTCAGATTACACCAACTTAATGGACTTGGTTTACGGATTAAGCTCTTATGTTACCATAAACATCTCCTCGCCAAACACTAAAAATCTTCGAGATATTCAAAAGAAATCTGAACTAGATGTTTTTTTACAAAAGATTGTAACAAAAAAATTAGAATTAGCGGTTAAAATCGGTAAAGATATTCCTATTTTTTTAAAAATTGCTCCAGATTTGAATGACAATGAATTACAAGATATATCTAGTGCAATCTTAAAAAATAAAATTGATGCTATAATTATTTCAAATTCAACAATTTCACGCAAAAATTTAAAATCAAATAATAAAAAAGAGGTAGGAGGGCTGACGGGAAAGCCCCTTTTTGACATGTCTAACGAAATATTATCAAAACTGTATCAATTCACAGGCGGTCAAGTTCCATTGATCGCTTCTGGTGGAGTTTTTTCGGCTGAAAATGCTTATGAAAAAATTAAGAGAGGCGCGTCAATGGTGCAAATTTATTCAGCTTTTATTTATGAAGGATTTTCATTGGTTGAAACGATTAAGAGAGATTTGGACATATTATTGAAGAAGGACGGTTTTAATAATATATCCGAAGCTGTCGGCACTGAACGAGGATAGTTACTATATTTTAAAATATTCATAATTTAAGGCGTCACTAACAGCTCTGTAAGTTACCTTTCCATCAACAACATTAACACCATCTTTTAAATTGGAATCCTCCTCTATTGCTTTTTTATAACCTTTGGAAGCAATATTTAGTGTAAATGGTAAGGTGGCATTTTCTAGGGCCACAGTTGAGGTTCTAGCAACCGCACCCGGCATATTAGTAACGCAATAATGAATTACACCATCAACATTGTACATAGGGTCGCTATGGCTAGTTGGCTTTGAAGTCTCGAAACAGCCACCCTGATCAATTGAAATATCAACCATTACTGATCCTTTTAACATTTTCTTAACAACATCTTTGGTCACTAATTTTACCGCTGCCGCACCTGGAATTAAAATTGCCCCAATAACTAAATCAGAATTTATAACATTTTTTTCAATATTTTCTGATGTAGCATATAAAATATTACAAGAATTACCAAAAATATCAGATAAATAACGAATTCTTTTTAGAGATTTGTCTAAAATAGTCACGTCCGCTCCCATACCGATAGCAATTTTTGCCGCATTCGTCCCTGCAACGCCACCACCAATTATGGTTACTTTTGCCCTTGCTGTCCCCGGTACGCCACCAAGCAAAACTCCTCTACCTCCGCTAGCCTTCTCTAAGCCCTTAGTGCCAGCTTGAATTGATAATTTACCAGCAACCTCGCTCATTGGAGCTAAAAGAGGTAATGACCCGTCAGAAGCGCTTACGGTCTCAAAAGCAATGGCAATAGATTTTGAATCAATTAGCATTTGAGTTAATCTTGGCTCAGCTGCTAAATGTAAATAAGAAAAAATTATTTGCCCCTCTCTGATCATTTGACATTCCGATATTTGAGGCTCTTTCACTTTCAATATCATGTCGGCTTGAGCATAAACCTCTTTTGCATTTTTTGCTATTTTGGCGCCAGCATGAATATATTGCTCATTCGTAAAGTCAATTTCAAAACCAGCATTTTTTTCAATTAAAACTTGGTGCCCCGCTCTTACCAACTCCTTAACTCCAGATGGTGTCGCGCCAACGCGATATTCGTGATTTTTTATTTCTTTTGGAACTCCTATTAACATGATTTTAAAGAATTAAATTAAATGATTGAATCAATTTATTTATGTTTTTATTCAAATTCAACTTTATTTTATTAATTTATCAATTTTTAATATCTCAACATTGACATTGGTGATAAAGACTTCATCCGCTTCGATTAATTCATTAAGACCGGCCTTAACTTCAAAAACCTCATTATTTCTCATAAACTCCTCTCTAACCGTGCCAATAACAATGCCAGTTACAGGGTCTGGGGTATAGGTTTTGCCATTTTTTTTCCAGAAAATATTAGCTGAAGAAGTTTCGGTAACTTCACCTTTCTCGTTAAGCAAAACGACATCAAATAACCCCTTTTCTTCGGCCTCTATCTTGGCCATGACGGAAATTAGATTATTAGAAATTTTACCATTCATTGGCAAAAAGTCGCTTGAGATTCTTTTATATTTGCTAACTCCTAAAATAATTTTATCATATTTTTGCAGAACATATGGTAGATTTTCAATAATAATTAACGGCTCTATATCTTTTTTTGGTAGATAGCCACTACTACCAACGCCACGACTAATAGAGATTCTTAGAAAACCATTTTTTAGTTTGTTTTTATTAATAAGTTGATAAGATAACTCTTCAAGATGTGATATATTTGCCACAATTTTAAGCTCCATCAAACTAGATTGTAACCTTTTTAAGTGAGAGTTAAAATTTTTGACTTTCTGATCAATGATGCGACATGTTTCGAAAACCCCGTCACCAAACCTAATGATTCTTTGATCGACAGATATTAATCCGTCCCTTGCTTCTAAAATTTTATTATTGATTATTAAATATTTCATAAGAAGTGAAAAAAAATTTTAAAATATTATTTAAATTATTTATAATTGTATCCATTTGGTTAAGTGGCCTTTTATTTGTGTATCTTTTTTATAAATATCATAATCTACCAGATATTGAAGATATAAATCTAAATAAAAATGATAAAATTATTCAAATTAATTATTCTGATAATTCGAAGATACGAACTGTTGGCGACCTATATTCTAACCAAGTAACCTTTGATCAATTTCCAAAGCATCTGATAGGCGCCTTAATCGCAACTGAAGATAGAAGATTCTTCTCTCATAAAGGTTTTGATCCTAGAGGAATGATCAGAGCTTTTTTTGTGAATTATAAGTCGGGAAGGATAAAGCAGGGTGCCAGCACAATAACTCAGCAATTGGCAAGAATTTTATTCCTCAATCAAGAAAAAACCTTTGATCGAAAGATTAGTGAAATTTTACTAGCTTATAAATTGGAGCAAATTTTTAACAAAGAACAGCTCATAACTCTCTATTTTAATCATGCTTATTTTGGCGCTGGTAATTACGGCGTAAATGATGCTGCTAAATTTTATTTTAACAAAAAAGTTAAAAATTTAAGCCTCAATGAGTCGGCAATTTTGGTTGGAGTCTTAAAAGCTCCATCTAAGTTAGCGCCAAATAAAAATAGAAAACTATCTGAAGATAGGGCTGATATTGTAATTAAAAATATGATCGACAACGGATCTCTTGGCTTAGACTCAATTAAGTACCTAGATAATGGTGTAGGATATAAAAAGAATAAATCATGGGAATTTTATTTTACTGATTACGTGTCACTAAAATATCAAGATTTTATAAATCAAAAACACAAAAAAGCTAAATTTTTTAAAATCACCACCACTTTAGATAGTAAGATACAAAATTTAACTAATATTGCTGTCGATAAATTATATCATGCATACCCAAAAAGATTAAAAAATAGTCAAATTGCCGCTATGACAATGTCCTACGATGGCAAAATATTATCAATGATAGGTGGTAAAAATTATAGAGAGAGTCAGTTTAATAGAGCGGTCAGTGCTAAAAGACAAATAGGCTCAATTGCTAAAACTTTTATTTATTTAACAGCTTTTCAGAAAAATTTTACCCCTAATGACATTTTTGAAGACAAAACAATTACAATTGGCAATTGGAGTCCTAAAAATTATAATAATAAATATTATGGAAAAACCTCCCTTAGAAGCGCTTTTGCAAAATCTATGAATTCAGTTGCAGTTCAGTTGGCCCAGAAGGTGGGTATTAAAGATATATTAAAAAATATGAGGAAAATGAATATAGAGGGAGAAATTGGTCAAGACTTAACTATTGCTTTGGGTACGATGGAATTAACGCTTTTGGAATTAGTTACATCCTTCACCATAATCGCTAATGGTGGACATTATATTATGCCATCTTTTATTGATAAAATAGAGTCTAGCTCGAATGAAGTCATTTATCAAAGAATGTCCTCTAATATAGGGCAAATTTTTAATGACAAGGAGGTTGGTATGATTAAAAGTATTCTAAGATCAGTAGTAGCTGATGGCACAGGTAAAAACGCCAACATCGCAGAAGATGTATTTGGCAAGACTGGAACTAGTCAAGACTTTCGAGACGCTTATTTTGTCGGCTTTGACTCAAACTATGTTGTAGCTATTTGGATAGGAAATGATAATGACAAGGCGACCAACAACATTACAGGAGGAATGTTGCCAGCCCTACTGTTTGCAGACTTAACGCAATCTTTTCAGAAGTTAAAATAATACCATTCTTGTGAGATTGTGAGCAACACTTTCCATCAATGCGGTGAAATGGTTTTTTACTACTACTTGATATATAATACCAATTCCCATCTTTAAAATATATAAGTTAAGACAGATTTTTTCGAAATCTTTTTGTCCTTAAATCATCAAAAAGCCTTACACCCTATTAACATAGGGCGGGCATTTCTTAATAATTTATGCATAAAAATATTTCGAAAAAAAATTCTTTAAAGGTGGGAATTGGTATAAAATGATTATTTTCATAATAATAATATTTTATTAAGAATTATCTAGTTTAATTTGTTGCACTAAGATGTTTTTTT
>TARA_B110000259_G_scaffold55499_1_pt1 | contig 11149 bp, 10 predicted proteins | sample TARA_B110000259 | Tara Oceans TARA_B110000259 (sample SAMEA4397649) | marine metagenome | biome: Polar Biome; feature: [SRF] surface water layer (ENVO:00010504); material: water (ENVO:00002006), including particulate matter (ENVO:01000060) such as... | depth 5 m | reverse complement strand
TGTTCTTTGATCACCATTGGCATATGGTTCATGATTTCCTAAACGAAGCTGTGTAAAATATAAATGCTTATTAGATAGTTCTGAGTATGGATTCATGGCTAGTGGACGAACAGCTAAGATAGAATATCTTAAGTCGTAATTATCTTGTGAATGAATAGTGATTTCAGTATCACCCTCACCAGGTAATACAGAAGTAATTGTTTCACCCAGCTTATTAAGTGAATGATTGATACCATCTTGTAATAAGTCTTCAGCATTAACAATATAAAGTGAAGATAATATTAAAGTTGCTGAAATAAGAGTGATTTTAAGTTTTTTATGCATAAATTTTAACCAGTGTGTTCAAAGACGAACATACAAGTTAACATTGGCTTAGTCTATCTCTTATAAATAAAAACCTAACTCTTTTTGCCCAAATTCCTTAATCTTAATGCATTTAGCTTTATGAAACCCTCAGCATCTTGTTGGCTATAAATTTGATCATCTTCAAAAGTGGCTAAATCAGCATTATATAGTGTAAAAGCTGATTCTCTTCCAGTAATCATCACATTTCCTTTATAAAGCTTCATTCGCACTCTACCCGTTACATTCTTTTGGGTTTGATCAATCATAGCTTGCAACATATCTCGTTCTGGAGAAAACCATAAGCCATTGTAGATTAGTTTTGCATACTTAGGTGCTACCTCATCTTTAGTATGAGCTGCTTCTTTGTCTAATGTTAAACTCTCTATAGCTCTATGCGCATGATATAAAATAGTGCCCCCTGGAGTTTCGTAAACTCCTCTAGATTTCATTCCAATAAATCTATTTTCTACCAAATCAATTCTACCAACACCATTTTTGCCACCAAGTTGGTTTAATTTTTCTAATAGCTGATATGGCGTTAAAGATTCTCCATTTACTGCACATGCATCTCCAGATTTAAAATCTATAGTTATTTCTTCTGGCACATCGGGTGCATCAGTTGGTGCTACTGATCTTGTATAAACATATTCAGGTGCTTCAATGAATGGGTCTTCCAATACTTTACCTTCTGCCGATGAATGTAAAACATTTGCATCTATACTAAAAGGCTGTTCACCACGTTTATCTTTTGATATTTGAATATCATGTTGGTCGGCATAAGCAACTAAAGCGGCTCTTGAATTCATATCCCAAATTCGCCAAGGGCTTATAATTTCAATATCAGACTGATGATAGTAATAGCCAAGTTCAAATCTAATTTGGTCATTACCTTTGCCAGTTGCGCCATGGGATACGGCTTCAGCATTTACTTGTTGCGCAATTTCTATTTGGCGTTTAGCAATTAAAGGTCTCGCAATCGCTGTGCCTAAAAGATAGTAGCCTTCATAAAGAGGGTTTGCTCTAAACATTGGAAATACATAGTCTTTTACAAATTCTTCTTTTAGATCATCAATAAAAATTTCAGTCGTGCCATGTTGCTTGGCTTTTGCCTCAACTGCAGCAAAATCTTCTTCTTGCCCTAAGTCAGCAGTAAAGGTTACAACTTCACATTGATAATTTTCTTTTAACCATTTTAATATTACCGATGTATCTAAGCCACCTGAGTATGCGAGAACAACTTTATTTATTTTTTTCATATTTCTAATCTTCTTAAACTTTTTTTAACTTTTATACTATCAGACTTAAGTTGGCCACATGCAGCCATAATATCTTGGCCACGGGTTTTTCTTACGGGGCTTGAATAGCCTGCGTCATTGATAAAGTCACCAAATTTCTTAATCTGGTTATTACTTGAACACTCATAAGGAGAATTAGGCCATGGGTTAAATGGAATTAAGTTAATTTTTGCAGGTATACCCTCAATAAGATCAACCAGCGCTTGAGCATCTGCAAGACTGTCATTGACACCCTTAAGCATCACATATTCAAAAGTTATTCTTCTTGAATTTCGTGATCTTGGATAGTCACGGCACGCTTGGATTAGTTTCTGTAATGGATATTTTTTATTAATCGGTACTATTTCGTTTCTTAAATCATCATTGGTTGCATGTAGAGAAATAGCCAATACCGTATCAACTTCGTTACCCCATTCTAATATTTGTGGAACTATTCCAGAAGTACTTAAGGTTATTCTTTTGGTAGATAGTTTTATGCCTTCTGGGTCAGAAAAAATTTGAACTGATTTTTTTACCGCATCATAATTATATAATGGTTCACCCATTCCCATAAAAACAATATTTGATATTTTTCTATTCTCATTTGCTGGCCAATCTTTTAATTGATCTCTTGCAATCATTAGTTGTGAAACAATTTCTTCTGTTGTTAGATTTCTTACAAGTTTTTGTGTGCCGGTATGACAGAATTTACAGTTTAATGTACAACCCACTTGAGAAGATACACACAACGTCCCTCGATTATCTTCTGGTATGTAAACAGTCTCAACTAAATTGCCATCACTCAGCTTGATCAACCATTTTTTTGTGCCATCAACAGAGTGTTGTTCTTTATCTAAATTAGGTCGCTGTAATGAAAAAACTTTTTTTAATTCTTCTCTTAATTGGGCAGAGATTGATGTCATGTCATCAATGCTGGTCACACCATGAAAATATAGCCAATGCCATATTTGCTTTACTCTAAAGCTTTCATCGGATTTAATTAAGTCAGACTCTATAAGTTTTGATTTTATTTCATCTCGACTAAGACCAATAATATTTGTCTTAATATTTGTCATTAGAATTTTTTATGAGCAGGCTTTATTGATTGCGTTTAGTGCCTTAGTAAAGCCTATCAAGGAATAAGTATCTGTAATATTTGTCCCTCTGCTTGATATACTTTTAACTTTAACCCGCGCACCTTGTTTCATTTGTTGAATAATTTTCTTATATTGCTTTTCATCTTCTACCCAAGCCGCTTCATTGCTTGTAAATAATCTATGTGAAGCATCTCCTATTATCATGGTTACAACTGAATCTGGTTTGAATGCAAATCCAGCTTGAATTTGCGGCTCATTAAAAACTTTGTCACCCGGGATATTCACAATCATTAGAGCGGCCGATCCACGATTTAGATTGTCTGGTGTAGTAGAGACTGGATTTGATGCCATAAAGCACAGCTTATCGTCACCACTTTCACTAACTCTTGCCATCCAGGCTCTGGACGAACCATATTCACCAATAAGCTTTGATTCAACAATGCCAAATGCATTTACTGAAGATGCTAGTAGAAATATCGTGATTAGTTTAGTATAAAATCTCATATCAATTAATTTATATAACGGGAATTAACATAATGAAAGCAATAGTTTGTAAAGAATTTGGACCGCCTAGTGCATTAGTTTTAGAGGAAATAGAGCTGTCTGCTCCAAAGAAAAATGAGGTATTAATAGATATTCATGCAGCTGGGGTTAATTTTCCCGATACTTTAATCATCAAAGATATGTATCAATTTAAGCCGGCTTTACCTTTTACGCCTGGTAATGAGATTGCTGGTATAATTAGTGCCATTGGTGAGGGTGTAACTGCATACAAAGTAGGTGATGCAGTTATCGCTATGCCTACATTTGGTGGTTATGCAGAACAGATCGTTGTGTCAATAAACCAAGTTTACAAGAAACCTGCTAACATGGATTTTACAACTGCTGCATGTTTTACAACAACCTACGGAACATCTCACTATGGGTTAAAGGACAAGGCGCAACTTAAAGAAGGTGAAACCGTCTTAATCTTAGGCGCTGCTGGGGGTGTTGGTATTTCAGCAATAGAAATTGCAAAAGCTATGGGAGCAAAAGTCATTGCTGCAGCTTCAAGTGATGAAAAATTAGCCGTATGCAAAGAATATGGTGCAGATGAGTTTATAAACTATGGCAATTATGATTTATCAGATCGAGATCAAGTTAAATTATTTAGAGCCGATATTACAAAAGCTTCTGGTGGCAAGGGGCCTGATGTAATTTATGATCCCTTAGGAGATAAATTTACTGAGCCAGCACTTAGAAGTATTGCTTGGGGGGGAAGACATCTTGTCATCGGTTTTGCTGCTGGTGAAATTCCAAAGATCGCATTAAATTTATACTTAGTTAAAGGGTGTTCAATGGTTGGAGTTTTTTGGGGATCTTTTGCAATGCGAGAACCACAAAATCATATTGCAAATATGGAACAGCTAACTAGATGGCATGAAGAAGGAAAAATTAAAGCGCCAATTACGCAAATGTTTCCATTAGAAAAAGCAGCTGATGCCTTGGATCACATTTTAGCAAGAAAAGCTGTTGGTAAAATTGCTCTTACAACTTCTTTTTATAAAAAATAATCTTTTAACAAGCTGTTGATTTAATTAACTACTTATTGGTTTTGAATAAACGCTGCTTTAACTGTATTTTTTAATAAACAAGCAATGGTCATAGGACCGACACCGCCTGGTACTGGTGTTATTGCAGAGGCTACATTAACTGCTTCAGCATAATCCACATCACCTACCAGCATAGTTTTTGAAGCATCATTCGGATTTTCTACACGATTAATGCCAACATCAATAACAACAGCACCTGGCTTGATCCAGTCGGCTTTAACCATCAATGGCCTCCCAACAGCAGCTACTAAGATATCTGCCTGTCGTGTAATCATTTCAATATCTTTTGTTTTTGAATGCACCGTTGTAACCGTACATGACTCTTCTAATAAAAGCTGTGCCATTGGCTTACCAACAATATTTGATCTTCCAATAATTACCGCATGCATACCCACTAAATTTGGAATATTTCTTTTTAACATCAAATAACATCCCAGTGGTGTACAGGGGACAAATGATTTTTTTAATAAGTCGCCGCCAATTGAATTACGCCCAACATTTAGTGCATGAAATCCATCGGCATCTTTTATAGGATCGATTGCATCTATAATTACTCTAGAATCAATATGTTTTGGTAACGGCAGTTGTACTAATATTCCATTAACTTTTTTATCATTATTTAACTGATCAATTAATTTTATTAATTCATCTTCTGATATAGTTTCATCTTTAATGTGATCTTCAACGTCCATACCAATTTCTTTAGCCATTTTAGATTTAGTTCTGACATAAACTTGACTAGCAGGATTTTCACCTACTAATACTACTGCTAAACATGGAACTGTTTGATATAAACTTTTAAATTTTTCAATTTCCTGTTTTGCTTCTGCACGCACTTCTGCTGCAATAATTTTTCCATCTATGATTGTAGCTGTCATATCGTCCTTAGGTTAAGAAGTTATATTTAATATTATTCTGTATGAATATTAATAATAAAACAAGAATAATTGGCGAGACATCAATTCCCCCAAGATTCGGTACTATTTTTCTAATTGGATTTAGTAGTGGGTCAGTTAGTTTGTTGGTAGCAACTAATATCATTACCACAAATTTATTTTGCATATTGACAATATTGAACGCAATCAACCAACTCAAAATTATATTTGCCATTAATATATAAAAATAAATATCAATCGCTTGATAGATGAGTATTAAAAAAGGTGTCATATTTTATTGTTTTAATAAGTAATTATCTAAAAATTGATCTAACCATAAATCAATATTTTTGCCATGTTTTATTCTTAAATTTAATTGTTTTAATCGAGATTGTGCTCCTATATCTCTCAATTTGTGTGCTGCAAAGTGTAGCCACGTTAAATGCATCCGTAGATTAACTTCAGGGTGAAATTGTATCCCATAAGCACGCTTATACTTAAAAGCTTGTTGTTGAAATGTAGTTCCTTTTGCCAGTATTTCACAAGATTCAGGGGCTATAAAACCTTCATTATGCCACTGAAAAAAGGTGGTTTGTTTTTGAAAAATCTTTGTCCCCATTCCACTAGGAATAATATCAAAAAAACCAATTTCACTAGATTTGTCCGAAGCACTCTGTACCGCCCCACCCAGATTCTTAGCTAACATCTGTGCTCCAAGACAAATGCCTAAAAAAGGCTTATTCGATTTTAGTGCAACATCTATCCAAGCTATTTCATTTCTAATAAATTTATTTTTATGGCTATCATTTGCACTCATTGAGCCGCCATAAATTACTACCAGATCATGATTAACCATAGTATTAGGCAATTGCTCACCTAGCGCTGGTTTCTTAATATCTAGTTTATAGCCACGCAGCTTGAGTTTGTAACCAACCCTACCAACAGAAGATCTTCTTTGATGTAGTATAATTAATGCTTTCTTTTCTTTGATCATAAATAAATTAAGTTTTTTATTTATTACATCGCACTGAGACCACCATCAAGTACAATTTCTGAACCTGTTATAAATTTAGACTCATCTGAAGCTAAATATAATATGGCATAAGCAACGTCTACTGGCTCACCAATTTTTTTAATTGGAATCTGACGTGCAAGTTTTTCTATCGCCCCTTCATTTCCAAAGGCCTGTTTCATAGGATCCAGTATCGGTGTATCAATAAATGCTGGGTGCACAGAATTACATCTAATTTGAGTATCTTTTTTTGCACAATAAAGTGCAGTGGATTTACTTAAATGTCTAACCGCAGCTTTAGATGAATTATAAGCTGCTGTATTCCAACCTGCTACAATCCCTGAGATGGACGATATATTAATTATTGAGCCTAAACCATATTTAGCCATATATGGTATGGAATACTTACAGCCCAAGAAGACGCCGTCCAAATTGACTTCATGAACTTTTTTCCAAGTATCATAGGATGTTGAAACAACATCAGCACCGATAGAGATACCTGCGCTGTTTATTAGTATATTTAAGCCGTCAAACTCTTCGTCTACTTCGGCTAAAATAGTTTTCCAATTGGTTTCATTAGTAACATCAAGTTTTTTAAAAGTGTATAGGTCTTTATATTTTGGATCTATAAGGCTTGATAGGCTGTCTAATGCAGCCTGGTTAATATCGGCAAACACTACTTTAGCACCTTCTTCTAAGAGTAATTTTCCACTTGCCAAACCAAGTCCAGATGCCCCACCGGTAATGAGTGCTACTTTATTTTTAACCCTATTCATAAAATTAATTAATACTTTTAGAAATCCAAGTGTTTACACTTACAGTATCGAGTGAAGTTAAGTAGCATTCCTGCATATCGTGCACTCTTAAGCCTTTTTCACCGGCAACCAAAAGTTTATTATTACTTAGCTCTATTATACCAGTATTGCCAAGTCGGTCTTGCCTAACACACGTTGAAATATTTTTCTTATTATTAAGATCAACTATTGAAATTACACCACCTAATCCAGACACAGCAATATTACCATTGGTTAATATTTTGCCACTAGTTAATGTATTTTTAATTCCATTATTATATATTTTAAAATCATAATTATCTGCAGATGTACTATTAGTTAAAATTATATTCCCAGACATGCCTAATAATAAGAGTGTATTGCTAGATAAAATTGAAGATGCCCAAATCGACCCTGTGTAGCCTGTATCAAATAATTTCCAGTTCTTACCTTTATCTGCAGAGACATAAAAATTTCCTAATTCACCTGCCGCATATGCATAATTCTCATCAACTATAATCGTATTAATGTGTGGTTGAAACTCATCTTCAGTTATATAAAATTCATTCCAAGTATTACCACCATCAACGGTACCTAAAGCTTTCGCAAAAGCACCCACAGCTATGCCCGACATGCTGTCGTACATTGAGATTGATAATAGCGGGGCATCAAAGATCGCGTCCTCAAATTGTTTAATCCAGTTTTCACCTTTATCCTGAGACTTTAATATAAGTGCATCATGGCCAGTTGCCCAACATAGATATTCAGTTACACAATCTATATCGGTTAATGTTAACGTTGTAGGTACATTTGCTTGGTGCCAATTTTCTCCATTATCATCTGAGTAAATGATAATACCATGGATTCCAACACCAATTATTCTTTCATCAGCAACATCAATAGCATTAATTAAAGTTTTATTATATTTAGGTGAGGTTGCAGCGTTACCAGTATCAAGATTAAAGTTTGCAGCAGTTGCATTCAAGCTTATTAAAATAGATATTATTATTAATGAAATATTTGGCATAGATATTTATATTTATGAACTTATAATTAGAAACAAATCTTACTCTAGATAAATTATTTTAACAGATAAAAAAAAGGCCTGATTATTAACCAGGCCTTTTTTAATAAATTATTTTTTTGTTAATAATTATCTTGCAAAACGTCTTAAACCATCAGGAGAATAGAACTCTAATCCCATGTTGATAACGTCATATTCTAGTTCAAGATTATCATGACCTATACCTAAAGTATTTTGGATCACAAAAGATCTAGTTGCAAAATCAATTGTTTGCTCACCATTAAACTGGCACACACCTGAAGTGTCTAGTCTTCGCGAACCTACTTGGTGTTTCACTAAAGTGCCTTGACCATCATATTGGTCTCTAATCATCAAACCATTATGCTCATCAGTGCTTACATACATCGTGTGTCTTGGAAAGATATGTCTTGAGCCTTCTTTAAGTGTAGCTTCAATAACTGCTACTTCTCGCTCTTCATATCTAATTAGACTTGGATCAACAAAGTGTAGACTTGCTCGTATTTTTTCTGCAGCGCCCATTTCTGACAAGGCAGTAGAAGCATGTGGGATTAGTACAGTTTTCAAACCAACTAGATCCCAATTGAAACGATCTTGTGCTCCAGTAAACATGTTGTAAGAATCAATTGTTGCTAAACCACCAGTTTGATCAACAAATGAGTCATATGAAACATCGGGTGCACGTCGTACACGTCGAGTTGCTGGGCTATACTGCCAAGCTTTACGTTGCTCAACTGCACTGTCATAAAAATCATGTAGCATAGTTAGTGTACCTGCAATTCTTGCCGGTGATAAATTCTTAACCATGTAAAGTGCATATAGATTTGGATCTACTTGCCCTCTTAACGGTGAATCTAAAGCTCCAGGGAACTCAATATAGTTATCACCTTTTCCAACCGTAGATGAACCATCACTCTTAACAATATAGGCAGTTAAAGTTCTATGAATACTAGCATTATAATGTGGAGCCGATCTATGGTTCCAAATATAATGTTGTGCTTCAGTAGGATTTGGGAAAGGTTTTGCGCCTAACGTATTCCACTCAATACCTTCATTGCCATTAACCATTTTTGAATTGGATTGACTTACCGCTTTAACCGCAGCAGGCAACGTACATGCAGCTGAAGTTGGATAGACATCAATTCTGTAATCAGAGTAAGATTCAAACGCTTGTATTTGCCCTGCAGTTAGCTTATCTGCATGTTGCATATAGTTTGAACTATCTACTGTATATTTTGGACTTTCCGCTTGAGCAAATACTACGCTCATTAAAGAAGCTATAGTTACGAAAGCAACCGATTTTATTAGTGTCATTATTTTCATTTTCTATTTCTCCTTAAATTAAAATGCGTATGAGACAGATGCAGATAACGTATCTTTATCTAGACTTGAGTTTGATTTAGCATCACCTAATTGATTAACCAGGGACAATGAAGTGCTTACTGCACCATTACTTGCACTCACCCCTAGAGATAGAGACATTCTACCTTCAACAAAGCCACCTAAAGATGACGGGCCGTAGCCATAAGGATCATGTGACCAAGCAAAGTTAGGCTTTACGGCCCAGCTGCTGTTTGCAAAGTTGTTGTATGTTGCAGAACCAATTACTCTGTAGGTTAGTGAGGTTGTACCAGCACCAGGGTTATCTTCACAATAACCTCCGTTACCAAATAAACCATCAACTCTTCCTGCACCAAGACTATCAACGCCCTTTGTAGCAGTGTTTACATATGAAGTACCAAAAGCACCTAAACATTTTGCTGCAGCATCGCCACTTTCAGAAAAGCCGCCTCTTGCTACGAAGCCTTTTGCATTGTCTAAATTTGGAATGTGGACCATTCCAACTTCTGTTAAAAATACTACACTATCTGCACCAAACCCAATCGTAACTGGATGTGAAGCATTAAATGCAGTTGTTGTACCTATATCAGCTGCCCATACATCATAGTTTAAATATGGTGTTGAATAATAGTCACCTGCATTCACCGTAGCTTCAGATATTGCCGCTAAAGATGAACGTTTAAAGTCACGCAATGTTGTAGTGTGTGTCGCAGAACCACCCGCAGCAGCTATTTGTGCAGCTAGTGTAAGCTGTATGCCATCTGCAGTAGTAGTTGCACTTGAAGCACTGGAAGCAGCTGCATTCAAACCATTGTATGCAAGCCAGTTTAGTACTTGAGTTGTGCCAGATGCATCAAGCATTTGATTTACTTGACTGCTTCCACTAGTTGATAATGGAAAGTCTGGTCGAAATGTTAATTCACCTTGAACTACAGTTCCATCAATTACAGTACTAAAACTACTTCCAAAAATTTGATTGTCTTCTGGGAAGATAAAATCATATTCCATGTAATTTACTGGTGTAATTGCAGCTAAAATATGTGCTCCAGTAGCCATCAACGCTAAATGTACATCTGCTGCACCACCAGTTTTATCTGTTGCTGAAGTAGAACCTAAAGCTGAATAATAAGTTGCATGTCTACTATCCGCAGTCGTATTGAATGCTGATGCCGAAGTATAACATTTGTTTGGATCCCATTGTTTACCACGCTCACCAGCTATTTCTGTTGACCAATAAGCATTTGTAAACGCGTTACGCTCCATAACAGTTGTTGTTAATGCAGTTCCTGTAGCACCGCCACTATAAACAGCTGCGCCCGCTTTACCAATAATTGCACTACATGTAGCTGAGCCATAAGCAACTTCTCTAATTGCTTTGATTATATTTTGACCAAATGCGTTACCCGTAAAAGCACCATCATAAGCACCACCTGATTTAAAGGCAGCTAAAGCTGAATAACCACTATCTTGAGAATCGTATGCGGCCGCAGTGAATAGTCCTAGTAGGTCACCCGCATATAAGCCTTGGGCACCTTTTAATCTTAAGTAAGGTGTCTTGCTGTGATAGTTAGAATAGAAAAAAGATAAGTCGAGGCCACCCGCTTCATCAATAAATGTGGAAAATTTAAGTCCAAACTGTCCATCGTCTCTGGCTTCTTTATATTTGCCATCAGCGGCAACACTTAATTGAAGTCCAGCTACACGATCTTGAGGTCTAGCTGTTCTAGCACCAACACGTTCCAATGCAGCAACAACACCTGCTTGCCCAGCCGTGTATAGTGCAGAGCCTGCAGTAGAT
>TARA_B110000259_G_scaffold185495_1_pt1 | contig 11154 bp, 7 predicted proteins | sample TARA_B110000259 | Tara Oceans TARA_B110000259 (sample SAMEA4397649) | marine metagenome | biome: Polar Biome; feature: [SRF] surface water layer (ENVO:00010504); material: water (ENVO:00002006), including particulate matter (ENVO:01000060) such as... | depth 5 m | reverse complement strand
GTAGTACAATCGTCTTCGGTAGTCAATGCTGTATCCGAACATGTTCCTCCCGATGAACCTGTAAAATTTTCATTCACAATCCTTTTTATTTTTTTTTTATCATCAAGAGTTATTATTGTATAAACAGCCAATATTCCAACTAATATTGTTATTAATAAAGTATCATTTGATATATTTATCATTATTTTTATTTAATTATTTATTATATTTTTATTATTATTTATTTTATTTAAATTTTTACGTTATCTTTTATTAGACAATGTTCTCTTTATGATGTATTATGTTATTTTATTTTTTAATATCATCCTCTATAACATTTATAACACAATTACCAATTGATGCGGTATTTGTATTTACTAAGGCCCTTTTTTTTTTCATATTTGTATAGTTTTTGCTAATATCTTCTATAATTTTGTTTTCTATTTCTTGATCCAAATCTGCTTTTTCTAAAGTGTTATCTATATTTTTAAATAAATTCTCTTTTAATAAATTAACATCAACAACAATACTATTATCTTTATCTTTTTGTAAATCTTTATCTTTTTGCAAATCTTTATCTTTTTGTAAATCTTTTAATATATTTATATTAGCTGGTGTAATTAAATCGCTTAGAGAGATTTTAGCAGAAGAAGTTATTATTTTATCTTCAGTTTGAAAGTTTTTTTTAATGTTATTTATATTTCCTTGTTTTTTATTATTTGTATTTTCAAAAAGAGTACTTACTTTATTTTTAGTTTCTAAGTTATTCACAGCTTTATTATTTCTAAGTTCCGATAATTCTAATTCTACATTTCTTTTATTTTTGAATTCCGTAAATTTGCTACTCGAATCCTGTGCTGGTTCAAGATCTTTTAATTTATTATTTAAAAATCCTTTTCTAAATCTTCCGGCGGCATCTGCGACCAATTCTTTTGTTTTTTCTTCTTTGGATGGTTCGTATACTTTAATTTCACTAATCTTAATTAGGTCTGGTTTTATTATATTTCTAAATTTTTTATTATGTTCAAATTTACTAATAATTTTCATAGATATTTCAGGAGATTGTTCGATTAAACGATCCATTTCATTTCTACAAATTTGAATAAAATCTAATCCGCTATATGTTCTTTCATTGGGAGGTAATGATAATTCGGTGGATATATTGCGAGCAAATTTTCCATAAGAAATACTAGCATTTCTATTTGCCTCATTTAATTCGCTTACTCTTAAGTATTGTCCGATTGTAGTAACAATTCCCGAAATTAAATTTAAAGCACCGATTACTAAAGGTAAATATAAATCAAATTCTGGATATATCTGAATAATTGTACCTTGTGAAAAATTAGCAGTACCGGTTAATGTAGATATTATAATAACAGGTATAGTAAACATAGCAGCAAGCCACTTATATTTTCTATATGATTTATTATGTAAAACTCTGTATGATGCGGCTTGTTCCCCCCATTTCTTTAATATTTCCACCTCTGTATGATTCCATATTTTGGGTGTATCTTTCATATGCGGTTTATTATTAATCATTTTTAATTATCAAATAAAAAATTTAAAAACTTAAAAAATAAATTTCTAGTGGTAATATTTTTAATTATTAATATTGAATTTAAAATTATAATATTTCTTCAATATTGCAGATATTCCGATTAATAATATCAAATTAAATAATACTTTATTATTTTTTAAAAAATAATAATTATTTGTTATTTTATTTAAACAAGTTTCTATAACATTCCAAGCACATACCCAAAAAAATAATAATAACACATATCCAATTATATAATATAATAGTTTTTCATCTTTATCCATCTTTATTCTATTTATTGTAATTTATATTTTATTTATTAGAATAAATGAATATAAATCCGATTTGGTTTTTTTGTCTGACTATTTGATTATTAATAATATTAATATTATGGTATTTTAATTATAAAAATAAAAATTTAAAAAATAAAATAGGAGTAAAAATAGTAAGTTTTATATTTTTATTTTTGATTGGTTTAGGATTTATAAGAAAGGGATACTTTGGTTCAAATAATGAAATACAAATATCAAAGGTTTTTTGGCACGACTCCAGATATTTTCACGGAATAATATATATTTTATCCAGTTTATATTTATTATATGATAATTTAAATATTTCTTTATTAGTTTTATTATTAGATGTACTATTTTCAGTATTATATAGAATTCTATTAAATAAATAAAAAAAGCATTTATTGAGTAAAGAATTTTAGTTTATTGAGTAAAGAATTTTAGTTTATTGAGTTAAGAATTTAGTATTAATTGATAATGATTGTACTTCCTGAAATAATAATTTACAAGCATATGGTATTCTAATTTGAGAGAAGTTTGTAGTATTATTACATTTTTTACACAATGCTATATTGCTTGATGGATTAACATTTGCTATATTACCGCAAATCTTGCATACAAATAATCTATAGTTATCTGAGCATTCCATAAATCTTTCTTTTAAGAATCCCTGACTTCCATGAGCCCACATACATTCTGTTTCCATTTCACCCATTCTTAAACCACCCTCTCGTGCTCTACCTTCAGCGGGTTGTCTAGTAAGCAAGATAATGGGTCCATTTGCGGAACGCGAGTGAACTTTATCAGATACCATATGTTTTAATCTTTGATAATATGTAGGTCCTATAAATATATTAGTATCAATTTGTTCACCTGTTCTAGGATTATACATAATTTCATTACCGTGTTTATCATACCCCGAATCTTGTAATATTTTCGCAAAATCATCTTTTTTTTCATTTTTATTTTTATTCATAAAAGCAGATGCATTGCCACGAGTTCCTACCGAGAGACACGCCTTACTCATAATACATTCAAGTAATTGAGCAATAGTCATTCTACTTGGAATCGCATGAGGATTAATAATTATATCTGGTACAATACCGTCTTTTGTAAAAGGCATTTCCTCTTGATTGTAAACCATTCCAATAATTCCTTTCTGCCCGTGTCTTGATGAAAGTTTATCTCCAATAGTAGGTATACGAATACTTCTAATTTTAATTTTACTAAATTTATATCCATCATTATTAACATTTTTAAAATATTCGTCATTACTAAAATTTTTATCTATAAAACCATATTCATTTTGTTTTAAACTAACGCTATTATCTTTAAAATGAAAAGTTTTTGTATCTGTATTAATTTTAGTTGGCATAGTTTTTCCAATAATTATATCATTATTTTCTACATAAAGATTTTCTTTTACAAATCCATTTTTTTCTATTTTACTATAATTAAAAGGTTTCATATTTTTAGTATTATTTGGATCCGGGATACCATATACCTCTTCTTCACCTGTTGAATGATTCTTATTACACTGGTCTTTATATGTTCTATAAAAAGTTGAATTAAAAAATCCTCTATCTACTGCTGATTTATTAATCATAATAGAATCCTCTTGATTAAAACCTGTAAATGTAGCAATTGCCACAATAACATTATTTCCGTATGGTAATTCATTGCATTTTGTAATATCTGAAATTTTTGTTCTTACTAATGGCATCTGAGGATAATTAAGAATATTTCCTAATGTATCCATTCTATTTCTAAAATTTGAAGCATATATACCAATTGCCTGTTTACTCATCGCAGACTGATATGTATTTCTGGGTGCTTGATTATGATCTGGAAAAGGAATATTACTTGCACATAATCCTAATATTAATGAAGGATGAATTTCTAAATATTGATATTTCTTTGGATAAGTATGACCCTTAAACCCTTTTGACAAATCTTTAAAATTAATAGCAATTAACGTTGTATTATTTTCTTCTGTATCTAAGAATTCAATTATAGAATTCTCCTGAAAAGTGTTTTTATCATAAATATTATCATTATTTCCATCAATAGACTTTTTAATGTCAAATAATTCGCAAAAATTAATATTATTATTTAAGATATTTAAAACATCGTTCTTATTATATCTTAATTTATTGTCATCAATAATATATGTTGGACGAATACATCTACCGGATTCTGTATTAATTAATATTTGATTTTCTTGATATAACCATGCGATTGATGTATAAATATTAACTATTCCAGTTCTTTTAAATTGTTTTAATTTTGTAAATAAATAATTTGGATCTAAGTGATATCCTATAATATCCCCATTTATTATTATTTTCGTATTGTTATTCAATTCTTTTAAATATTTAGAATTATCCTGAAAATGCTTAACATCAAGTTTTATTAATTTTTCTCTTAAATTTCTAGAATCAGACGATACTGTAATTGTTGCTATCATTGATAAATTTTTAACTAATCCAATCGAACCTCCTTCTGGTGTTTCAGATGGACATATAATTCCCCAATGCGTATTATGTAATTTTCTAGGATGAATTAATTTACCGTTTTTTTCCATTGGAGTATTAACTCTTCTTAAATGTGATAATGTGGCAATATATGTTAATCTATTTAATACTTGTGCTACTCCTTGTTTTGATTTATTTAATTGATTTTTAATACCCCAATTACCTGTCGCCAAAGAATATTTGTAACCAGACTCTATAATAGAACTTTTCATAATTTTATAAATATTACTTTCATTAATAATATTTATAAAATTATTATTTACTTTCCACGAACCATTCTGAACTTCTTTATAAATCATTACTTTCATATCCCTTATAACTTTTCCATAATATTGTCTAAATAAATTAGCCATCATAATTCCAGGTGTATCTACTCTTTTATTAATATATGAATCTCTATCATCTAATGGAGATAAATTTAAGGAACATTTTATAAGTTTACAAACCATAAATCCTAAATATAATGCTTTTTTCTTTAAACATTCTCCTACATGAGGTAAGAAATCATCTTTTAATATATTCTTAATAATTTTTATCCTATTATCTTTATTAAAAAGTATCTCTTTAGGATATCCCGTGATAGTTAAATATTTGCTTAAATATTCTAATGCTTCATATGTATATAAACAATTATTAGATTCATCAATACAACCTTTTAATTTATTTGCTAAACTAGAATTATATTCATCGTCTAAATCATATAGAATATATTCTAATATTTCTTTATCTGACTCAACTCCTAATGCTCTAAATAAAATAAATAACGGAATGTCAAATTTAATATGATGAATTACTACTCTTATATAATGTCCGAATTGTGTAGTTTTAGAAGATAATTTCAATACTGTTAATTTTGGAGGACTAAATATATTCTCAGGTACAGATCTAATTTCGGCTATATATGAATATGCAGATACCTTGTTATCTTTAAAAACATATGTTTTATTTTCAGCAATTCTATCTTGACTTACAATTACTTTCTCATTCCCATTTATTATAAAGTAACCACCGTGATCAAATTTACATTCGTTATTATTATCTATTACTACATCTTTATTTCTTAAAATACAATAATTCGAATTTACCATTATAGGTATTTTTCCTAAATTGATATTTTTTAGAATCTTATTCTCAAAGATAACATTATATTCTTTTTTTTCATTATCAATATTATTTGCATCATTGTCAATTGTTTCGAGTTCTAAATATTCGACCGATATGTGTAAATCAACATATAAATTTCCAGAATAACATAAATTTCGCTGTCTTGCTTCAATTGGGGTCATTATTTTTGTAGTTCCGTCTTTTTCATTAATTAATGGTTTTGATATTTTTGGATTTTTTACTCTTAAATTTATTTGATATTTATATAAATCTTTTTCCGGAATATATTCATTATATATTTGTATAGGATTAAACCCCTCAATTATATCATCTATTTTTTTAAATACAAAATCATTATAGGACGATATAATATGATTAATTATAAATTTTCCTTTATCTTGGTCAAAATATTTTTTAATTAATGTCCATGTGTATTTTTCAAATTCGTTTGCATTTAGTTCTATCTTTTGTTTTGAGGATTCGGCACTCATTAAAGAGTTCGAAAACTTTAAAATATTACTTAAATTTATTTAATTAAGTTTTAAGTAATAATAAAAAATTCAATTTTTTAAATATATATATATAATATCTTATTTTGTAATAGTATTATAATTTAATTATTTGAGGATTGTGAAGTTAGTGGAGGAAATTCGTCAAATGAATCTATGTCTTCATCGGATATCAATGATGGCAATCCATCGTATCTTTCATAATTCATCGATGTATCTTCATCTTCATCTTCTTCAAATTTATTATTACAAATCGGGCATTTTTTATTTTTAGACAGCCATTTATATATACACTCTCTACAATAATTATGACCACAACTTGTTTTAACTGGACAATTTAGTTTTGTTTCATTATTATATTCATTATTAATTATTTTTTTTAAATTATCATAGCATATACTACATTCATCCTCATTTGTTAGGTCTTCTTCATTTATTGTAGTTATTACTTTATTAAAATCTTTAATTCCTCTTTTTTCATTAAATCCATTATTCTCTATTAATGTTTCAAATAAGATATCAAAATTATAATTTGTATTATTATTTTGATATGTTAAATTATGTAAATTACCAATACTTATTTCTACATCTCTTAATAATCTTCTTCCTATATTATTAGATAAAATGTTATTTCTTCGAACTCTAAAAGAATTATTATTCGATACTGATAATCTACGACGTATTGGACGGGGTGTTAAATTATTAATAAATTGCTCATATGGTTCAACAAGGTCATCATTATTTTCATTAACAGTATTGTCTGTATTTACAACTTCTTCTTCATCTGAATTAACATCATTATTATTAACATCTGTATTATTTACATTTCCTATATTTTCATCGTTATTATCATTTTCGTCGGTATATTCTACATTATCTTCGTTATCATTTATAATTTCATCGTCTAAAGGTACACGTATAGTATTAATATTATTTATATTTCCATTTACATCACTAAAATATGTTTCTACCGAAGAGGTATTAAGTAAATCAATGAACCCATTTAATCTATTAAAACGCTCGTTTTGAATATCATATACTCTCGCGCAATGTGTTATATGTCTAGAATAATCATTAAAACTAATCATTGTTTCGCAAATTTCACAAGGAATCATTCCAATATTTTCAAAATTAAAATCATCATTGGTTAAATTATTAACTTCTATATTTTCAATTACATCTTCATTTTCAGCATTATTAATTAAATTTACATTTTCTAATGACATACTTTAATAATTATATATAATTTTAATTAAATTTAAATAATTTCTTTTTTTTTCAATTTTTTATATTTTATTATTATGTTGTTTTAATACCAATAGTTACTACTATATATTTTTTTTGGTTTCATCTTATTTAAAGATTAGAAGAGGTTTATATATAATAGAGTCATGGTGGCAAAAAATAATAGTATTTTTAAAGAATATATCCAGATATATAATAAATATTCTTTACTATACGGGAAACAGACGATAATACTTATGCAAGTAGGAGGGTTTTTTGAGATTTATAGTTGTCATAATGATAAAATAAAATTAGGTCCAGAAACAAAAGATTTAATAAATATTTTAAATATTATTTTTTCAAAAAGAAATAAAAATATCCAAGAAATTACAGAAAATAATTATCAAATGGCTGGATGGCCAATTAACTCTCTTGATAAATATGTTGATATTTTATTAAATAATAAATATACTGTTGTAATTGTAGAACAATTTGATAATGAAATGGGTGGAAATCTTAAAAAAGATAGAAAAGTTACTGATATATTATCTCCAACAACCACTATTAGTAATATTTCTAATTATAAATCAAGATTTTTAATGTCAATATATTTTTATAAATTTAAAAATAGAAAAACTAACCAATTACAATTAAATTTTTCTTTAAGTGCAATAGATTTATCTATTGGAAAATCTTTTTTATATGAAGATATTAATAAGGATGAAAAATTATTATTCGATAATATTTATAGAATAATTTTAAAATTTAATCCAGAAGAAATAATTATTTTTGGAGATGACATAGATTTTAATTTAATTCAAAATAATATAAATTTTAATAATAAATTATTACATAATAAAATTAATGATTATAATAAAAATATTTTAAATGTAAATTATCAAGTGGAATTATTAAAAAAAGTTTATAAAGATATTGGAATGTTATCACCAATCGAACATATTAGCTTAGAACGAAATCAGGAATTATTAATAAGTTTTATAAATTTAATTGAATTTTCATATTCGCATAATGAAAAAATTATAGAAAATCTATATAAGCCTGAAATAATAGAAAATAATAGTCAATTAATTCTTGGATTTAATTTAGTTCATAAATTAGATATTATAAATTCAGATGATTCTAAATTTAGTTGTTTACTTAATATTTTAAATAATTCATCAACAAATATTGGTAAACGTTTCTTTTCAAATAGATTATTAAACCCTTTTAATAATGTTGACAAAATTAATGATAGTTATGAAAATATTTCATTAATGTTATTAAAATCAAATATTGGAAACAAATATATTTTTAATATTTTAAGAGAAAAACTAAAAGATATTTGCGATTTAGAAAGATATATTAAAAAAATTTTTTTATTAAAATTTCAACCCCAGGAATTTATTAATATTCATATATCAATTAAAATATTTTTAGAAATTATTAAAGATTTAAATAAATTTGTTGATATTGATACAAAATTTAATAAATTTAATAAACTAAATTATTCAAGAGATTTACTAAATTTAATTAAATTTATTAATGATAATTTAAATTTAGATAAAATCAACAATTATAATTTAAATAATATTGACGGCCATATATTTCGCAAAGGTGTTTTTAAAAATATAGATGATTTGCAAACAGAATTAGATGAAAATATTAAAACTTTCCAATATAAAGCAAATGAATTAAATAATATTGATAAAAATTTTAATGGTTTTTTTAAAGTAGATAGTAACGATAATTTTGGTTATTTTCTCCAAATTACAAATAATCGGTTTAATATTTTTAAAAGAAATAGTGAATATAAAGATTTAGATAAAATTACAACAAAAAAAATTTCACCCAGTAGTTCATCGTTAAGGGTATGGTTACCAAATTTTACTAAAATTAATAATAATATTGAAAAATTAAAGACAGAAATTTTAGAAAAATGTTTAGAAACATATAAAAAATTCTGTCAAGATATATTCAGTAATTATGAAAATCTATTTAATCTAATTATAAATGATATTGAAACACTTGATTATTCTACAACAAATGCATATAATTCAATTTTATATAAATATTCTAAACCAATAATAAAAGATATAAATAATGGCAAATCCTGTTTAAATTTAAAGCAAGTTAGACATCCTATAATTGAGATTATTAGCGAAGATATTAAATATATAGCAAATGATATTGATATAGGAAATGAAAAGGATGGTATTTTATTATATGGCATGAATTCAGCAGGAAAAAGCAGTTTAATGAAATCTATTGGACTTACTATTATTATGGCACAATCTGGAATGTATGTACCTTGTAAAAAAATGGAATATTATCCATATAATAAGTTATATTCAAGAATCCCGGGAGGTGATAATATATTTAAAGGACAGAGTACATTTGTAGGAGAAATAAGTGAAATTAGAAACATACTAAAATGTGCTGATGATAAAACATTAATAATCGGCGACGAATTATGTTCTGGAACTGAAACTAATTCAGCAATAGCAATTGTAAGTGCAGGTATTTTAGATTTAATTAAAAAACAAAGTTCATTTATATTTGCTACGCATTTACATGAGTTAGCAGATATGAAGAGAATTAAAGAAATTGAAAAATTAAATATAAAGCATTTGTCTGTCAAGTATGACAATTCTAAAAATATATTAATATTTGATAGAATATTAAAGGATGGTTCCGGTGATAGTATATATGGACTAGAAGTATGTCGTTCTCTTGATTTAGATACAGATTTCTTAAATTTAGCTACTGAAATTAGACAAGAAGTTTTAGGAATAGAAAAATTAATTAAATTTAAAAAATCTAAATATAATGCCAATTTAATAGTCGATAAATGTAATATTTGTAAGAGTGAAGATGCAACAGAAACACATCATATATATTTTCAGAAGGATGCAGATGATAATGGTTTTATTGAACATTATCATAAGAATAAAAAATTTAATTTAGTTGGATTATGTGAAAAATGTCATGACCGTATTCATAATGGAGAATTAGAAATTGGACAAGCTACTATGACATCAAATGGTATTATGTATGGTTAGACAAATTATAATTCTAACTATTTATTTTTTATGGAAATTCTTTTACTAATAATGAAGTATTTGTATCAAATATATGGACCCATTCGTATTTTGTAATAGCATCATCAAAAGCAATTAATGCTTTATTTAAATTATTATGAACTGATATAATATCATATGCTCCACCTTCTGGATAATATTTTTCACCTGCAAAAATGATAAACATTTTTTTTTTGTAATTTTTTTGTATTATTTATTTTAATAAAAACTTTTGTTTTTTTCAATTTTTATAATTTTTATCTTTTGTAAGTTTTAATTTATTGTGGGGTACAGCATGTTAATATAATTACTATTGTGATTAGTAATAATCCTGCGAATACACATAATCCAATAGTTTCATCAAGATAATTATAGTTATCTAAGAAATAAACATCATTATATTTGTAACAATCTATAAATTCAGATTTTGCCATATAATTTTTATATTTGTCTACTACATTTTGGATGTTTTGTTTAATAGCATAGATTCTATTTTCATTTTTTTCACCATTTTGACATCTAGTTTCAGCAAAAGTACATTTTGATAAAAATGTTTCATATCTGTTTTGTAAAAGTTTCTCTCCAAAATGTTCATCTATGGTGAATATTTTTGTACATATTCCCATATCTGAAACACATCTTTTACCACAATCACATTTAACAAAATTATTATTATATTCTTCAGCGGTAGTTGGTATTTTATCAGGATATTCAATTCTAGTAATATTACACTTTAATTGATTATATTTTAGTGAATCATTATACTTTAAACCATAGTTTATAGTAACTCCAATTAAAACAATTTCAATTATAACACACGTAACGAAGCAGCATTCATAACTATTTCTTGGCATCTTTGGTATTTGTTTAACTTATCAATTTCAAATATCTAAAAAAAAA
>TARA_B110000259_G_scaffold73066_1_pt1 | contig 11205 bp, 9 predicted proteins | sample TARA_B110000259 | Tara Oceans TARA_B110000259 (sample SAMEA4397649) | marine metagenome | biome: Polar Biome; feature: [SRF] surface water layer (ENVO:00010504); material: water (ENVO:00002006), including particulate matter (ENVO:01000060) such as... | depth 5 m | reverse complement strand
ATTGGTAGATATTTTTACTTTAATAAATCTATTAAATCGTTAAATGAGGTATCTAATTCAGCCTCGCATTTAATCATTTCATTATTTTGATCTACAAACCATACTTCTGAAGAATGAAGCGCCATCCTTTTAGAGCTTTTTAACAACTCGCTTCTATTGAATGTTCTATCGCCATATTTATCATCATTTACTACAGGGTGTCCTATGTGCTCAGCCTGAACTCGAATTTGATGAGTTCTTCCAGTATAAATTTCCACTTCTACCAAAGAACACTGATTTAATTTTTGGAGTGGCTTGAAGAAGGAAGCTGAATCTTTGCCTTCTGAAGAAATTGTTGATTTTGTCTGGGTATCAAAAGACTTCTCAATTGCCACATCAACTTTCAATCCACTTTTTAGATGGCCTTTTAATATAGTTATGTATTTTTTTGTAACCGATTTAGCTACAAGCGCTGAATTAAAGTGCCTATTAGATAGCTTATTTTTTGATAAAACTAAACAACCAGAAGTATCCTTATCGATTCTATGGCATAAGTCTATAGAATCATCGAACATTTGCCTTAAGACATCAATAACACCAAATGAATTATCAGTGCCGCCATGAACAGCTAATCCGGCGGGTTTGTTTAAAACAATATAATTACCATCTTCGTAAATAATTCTTTCTCTAAGGGTAATTAACATTTTTGGAGGTATATTAATTTTACGATCTGGGGATTCGGAATTTTCAAGGTTAGGAGGTATTCTGATCAAATCACCAACCTCGAGTTTTCTGTTAGGTTTAACCCTACCCGAGTTAATTCTAAGTTCTCCTTTTCTAATAATGTTGTAAAGTTTAGATTTAGGTACGTTTTTATAGATTGAAAATAAGTAATTATCCAATCTTCTACCAGCGTTATCAGCTGATACTTCAATTTTTTTGACAGTCATGAGGCAAATCTATATTATATACACCTAAATAACTAGAAAAATCTAGTTAAATATTTAAGAAAGATAAATACAACAGTTATACAACAACCTGTAAATAGGTTAATCAGCAAGCATTTAAAAATAAGACTTACTGATAGAGGCTTCAAATAGCGCACTGCTGACTTATCTTCCTATACATAGGGAGAATCAAATGAAAAGAATTTTAATCAACTCATCTTACAGTGATGAATTAAGGGTGGCCCTTGTTGATGGTGCTAAGTTATATGACTTAGACACAGAATCACCAGATAAAGTGCTTCTAAAGGGCAGTATTTTTAAGGCTACAGTTTCCAGGGTCGAGTCTAGTCTTGATGCAGCTTTTATTAACTTCGGCTCAGAAAGACATGGGTTCTTGCCTCTAAAAGATCTTTCAAATGAATATTTTTCAAAAAACTCTGAAGGAAGATCTACCTGTACATTGAAAGAAGGTCAGGAAATTATTGTTCAAGTCACTAAGGAAGAAAGAGGAACAAAGGGAGCTGCTTTAACTACTCAAATTGGTCTAGCTGGAAGATTTATAGTTCTAATTCCAAATTCGTCTAGGTCTGGTGGAATATCTAGAAGGATCAATGGCGATGAAAGAGATCAAATTAGAGACGCCTTAAGCGCTCTTGATATACCTGAAAACATGAGTGCCATTGTTAGAACGAATGGACTAGGTAGATCTACTGAAGAACTAAGCCTGGATCTAGCATATCTATTAGCTTTATGGGATGAAATCGACAAAACAATCCCTGATGCTCCAAGCCCTGCTCTTATATACCGCGACGATAAATTAATCGTTCGTGTTGTTAAGGACTACTTTAAGGATGATATTGAAGAAATACTCATAGATGATGAAGCTGTTTATAAAGAAGCTTTAGAGTTTATATCTGCTGTAATACCGGATCATGCTGAAAAAGTTAAATTGTACGATGAAGAAATTCCTTTATTTAATAGATATCAAATTGAATCCCAAATTGAATTAGCATTTCAAAGAGAAATCTCTTTACCATCAGGGGGGTCAATTGTTATAGATCCAACAGAAGCAATGACTGCGGTAGATGTAAACTCAGCAAGGTCTACTAAAGGCAAGGACATAGAAGATACAGCCTACAAAACAAATCTGGAAGCTGCTAGAGAAGTTGCTAGACAATTAAGGCTTAGAGATGTTGGTGGTTTAGTGGTTATTGATTTTATTGATATGCTAAATACATCTCATCAAGAGAAAGTTGAATCTGCCTTTAGAAAAGCAGTTTATTCTGACAGAGCTAGAGTTCAAATTGCTTCAATATCTAAATTTGGATTACTTGAGGTATCTAGACAAAGATTAAGACCATCATTAAATGAGTCATATGACATAGAGCATGTTTTAGTTAGAGGTCCGAGATCTTTAGGTCAATCAATTTTAAGAATTATAGGCGAAGATTCAGCAAAAGATAATACAGGCGAAATACAGGTATACGTTCCTTCAGATGTTGCAAGTTATCTTTTAAATGAAAAGAGATATGACATTATCAATATTGAAAAATCTAACAATATAAGAGTCATGATTATTGCAGATCCATATAAGGCAAGACCTTACTACAAGGTAGTAAGAATAAAATCGACTGACATGAAAGATGAAGATTCTTATAAATTAACTCCAAACAGCCCAGAAGCAAATATAGATTGGAGAGATGACAAAAATAGATCTAAAGGAATGAAGCCTTTAGTTGACGGCATCAAGCCTCCTAAAATGCCTAAAAAGAAAAAAGAAGGATTGCTTGGTTGGATTAAAAGTATTGCCGGGATTGAAACGGTAGAAAAACCAAAACCAAGACCTTCAAGATCAAATAATAATAATAATAATAGAAATAGAACTAGAAAACCTAGACCTCAAAATCAAAATAGGAATCCTAATCAAAAGAAAGCTCCTAATCAGAGTAATCAGGTGAAGAACCCTAACCAAAATAAAGCCCCTGTAAATAAAACAGAAACTGCTAAACCTGTTAATACCAAGCCATCTAATACGAAGCCATTAAATTCAACAACTAAGGCAAGTAAAGAAGTTGATGGAAATATTGCGCCAACTAAAGCTGTTAAAAAGCCTGTAAAAAGTGAATCTAAGAATGGCAGTATTAAAAAAACAGCTGAGAATAAATCAGAGCAAGTTATAAGAAAGCCAGCTCCAACACCAGCACCTAATAAAGAAAGAGAGCCTGCAATAAGGGAAATCGTTAGAGAGCCAAAAATGAAAAAAGAAATCCCTACAAAGGCTTCAAATGACCCGAGATATAAGAGTTAATTAAAGTTCCGGATAGTGTTGAGTCTGGCGGCGTATTTGGAAGATTGCTTAAGTCAAACCAATCAGCCTCAACAATCTCTTTGCCATCTACGATAATATTGCCTGACTCATACTCGCATGTATAAGCAAGCATAAGCTGACTAGGAAAAGGCCATGACTGGCTTCCAAAGTACTTAACGTCTTTAACCTTAATTGAAACCTCCTCAAAAACCTCTCTTTCAACACACTCTTCAGCAGTTTCTGAAACTTCAACAAATCCAGCCAAAGCACTGAATAGACCTTCGGGAAATAAAGCATTACGAGCAAGTAGAATTTTATTATCCTTATGGATTAAGGCCAGAACACAAGGCGATATAGAGGGATAAATCATTGTATTATTACACTTACAAAACAATGCCTCTTCACTTTCATTAAAAGTCTTAAGAGAGCCACAGTAACCACAGTGCTTATTACTTATTATCCAATGCATAAGTTGATTAGCCCTTCCTATAACTCCAATGTCATAAGAACTTAACATTGATAATAGGTAACGTATTTCATACTCAACTATTGAAAGGTAGCCCTGCTCTTCAAATAAGAAATGATGCCCAGATATATCGACTGAATAAATATTCATACCATCATCAGTTCCAATACCGATAAGCTCAAAAGAATAATCTTCAAATTTTAGATACGAACTATTAAGTAAAAATGTTTTTTGATCAAGGTCATATAAAACCTTATTATCTTTAAAGATAATAAATAAATTATTATTATTTTCCGGTTTAAAATTAAAAAATCTATTAAAATGCATTGTTAGATATAAAAAATATAATGTTAATGATAAAAACTATTAAAAAACTATTTTTAGGCGAAGCTCCTGATTGGTACAAGTCTACCATTTTATTCTTTTTAATTATAAATCCACTGGCATTATTTTCTTTAAATGCTGTAGGCATGGATGGTAATTTTATAGTTGGGTGGATTTTTCTCCTTGAGTTCATATTTACACTCGCCCTTGCCTTAAAGTGTTACCCACTTCAACCAGGGGGTCTTCTTGCTATTCAGGCTATTGCGCTGGGATTAACTTCGACAAGTACTGTCTATTATGAGATAGAGCATAACTTGGAGGTTATTTTATTACTTGTTTTTATGGTTGCAGGTATATTTTTTATGAAAAACCTGATGCTAGCAATATTTACAAAATTATTACTTAGAGTTAAATCTAAAACATTCCTATCACTCCTATTTTGTATATCAGCTGCTCTCCTTTCAGCATTTCTTGATGCTCTAACTGTAACTGCTGTCCTTATAGGTGTAACAATTGGCTTTTATCGTATATTCCATGCAGTTTCTTCCGGGAAAGGTTTTGGAGATAACAGTCATGACTTTCATGACAACACGATGCTGAGTGAGCTAGGTCAGAATGACATGGAACAATTTAAAGCCTTCTTAAGAGATCTTGTTATGCACGGTGCCGTAGGAACAGCTCTTGGAGGGGTTTGTACAATTGTTGGTGAGCCGCAAAATTTATTGATTGCAAAAGTTGCTGGCTGGGAATTTATAGAATTTTTTATTGTGATGGCTCCTATTACTATGCCTGTTTTATTTTTTGGGTTATTAACATGCATTACTGTTGAAAGATTTTCAATTGCTGGATTTGGCAATCAACTACCAAATACTGTTAGAGATATTTTCAATGACTTTGATATCTATGAAAGAAATAATATTACTATTGAACAAAAAACTGAATTATTGATTGAGTCGCTAGTAGCAGTTTTTTTAGTAGTAGCGCTAGCCCTTCATATTGCTGCTGTTGGGTTGATTGGTTTAGCAGTAATCATCTTACTTACATCTTTCAAAGGAATAACTGAAGAACATAAACTTGGTGAAGCTTTTCATGAAGCACTTCCCTTTACTGCCTTACTTGCAGTGTTTTTTGCTATTGTAGGAGTGATCGGCGATCAGCAACTTTTCATACCGATAATAAGCTTTGTTTTAGCCCAAGATGTATCTATGCAACCATCATTATTTTTTGTTGCCAATGGATTCTTGTCAGCTATAAGTGACAATGTTTTTGTGGCTACCGTCTACATAAATGAAGTGAAAGCAGCCTATGATAATAATTTAATAAGTCGTGAGCAATTTGAAAATCTTGCTGTAGCAATCAACACGGGAACAAACATTCCAAGCATTGCTACGCCAAACGGACAGGCTGCGTTTTTATTTCTCTTAACATCATCTCTAGCACCTCTTATTAACCTTTCATACCTTAGAATGGTTGTAATGGCATTGCCATATACAATAGTCCTATCCATTGTTGGTTTTACTTGTGTTTATTATTTTTTATAAATGATGTCGAATTTAGATCGCAGAGTATGTGTTGCTCCTATGATGCAATACACAGATATGCATGATAGGTATCTATTTCGTCTAATATCTAAAAAAATCTTTTTATACACAGAAATGGTTACCACTGGTGCAATAATTTATGGAAAATGCCACCATCAATTAGAATTTAACAAAGAAGAGCATCCTGTAGCTATTCAGCTTGGAGGTTCTGATATAAAAGATTTAGTTGAATGTTCAAAAATTTCTGAAGGTTACGGCTACGATGAAATTAACTTAAATGTTGGCTGCCCTTCTGACAGAGTTCAAAAAGGACGATTTGGAGCCTGCTTAATGCTTGAGGCAGATCATGTCATGAAATGCCTAGAATCAATGCAAAAGGCAGTTGATATACCAGTTTCGATAAAATGCAGACTGGGTGTAGATAAAGAAGATAGTTATGAGTTTTTATATAATTTTATAAAAACTGTTGAAGGCTCTGGTATTGATACCTTTATTATTCATGCAAGAAATGCAATTCTTGCCGGCCTTAGTCCAAGACAAAATAGACATATCCCACCTTTGAAATATGACTACGTATATAGATTAAAGAAAGATTTGCCTAATCTAAATATAATAATTAATGGCGGTATTAAATCAATGGAGGAATCTATCGATCACCTCCAGCATGTTGATGGAGTAATGATAGGACGTGCGGCATACGAAAATCCTTTTATAGTCAAAGATATAGATCATGATATTTATGGGCTTGAGAAAGCAGTAAAGTCAAAAAAAATTATTCTTAACAAGTATCTAGATTATGTAGAAGAAAAACTAGATCAAGGCCATGATCTTTCTAGAATGATGAAGCATTTATTTGGATTATCGAGAGGTGATAAGTTTGCAAAGACTTTTCGAATTAAGATTCTAGAAGTTATCAAAAATAATGATATTAAAAACCACAGAAAGGATCTGGAAGATTTACTATTCTATTAAAAAGTCGTCCATGTCGTCCATAAAATTATCTTTAATATCTTTACCATCTTTTATCTCATAATCGAGGTACTGAATATAGGAATCTCTAACAAAGTAATACTTATCACCAGAAAGTAGAGACTCAACCTCTAAAAGTCTTTCTCTTGTCTCTAGCGCATCAATTAATTTTAAACCGAACTCAACGTCACTTTCTGTCATGTGGAAAGTAACTGAGAGAAATGATGATACAGGTCTTGCAAGAGTGTCCCTTAGTGTTGAGGGTCCCAATACTGGCAGCATTAAGTAAGGTCCTGAAGGGACGCCCCATAAAGCTAAAGTTTGACCAAAATCCTCCTCATGCCTATTAAGGCCAACAGCTGTGGCAACATCAAAAATACCACCAATACCAATTGTAGAATTTATAAGAAATCTAGAAATATCATTAATTGCAAATAATGGCTTTCCTTGGAGAACTTGATTAACACTAGTATTGAGCTCCTCTAGATTATCAAAAAAATTTGTGACGCTTTTTTTAACAGGCTTAGGAAAAGCTGCATAAAATGTAGCGGTAGGTTTGGCAATAGTTCTATCTAATGTCTCATTAAATTCAAAGGTAACCCTATTAAAGCCTTCAAATGGGTCCTTTACTTCTTCTGATATTAATAAAGAAGAAAATGCTAAGAAGATGATTAAACGTTTATCCATTACACATTATACAGTTGATGCAATGAAGCTTGAAAGGTCTTTAATACCATTTGGTGTATTATTTAAATCAAAATGATATATATCCTCATCAAAAGGTATAGACGAGATGAAAGGAATTCCCTTATCTTCTAAAATCTTATAATCGCCATTGGTTTTGAAATTAGCAATATTATTTTCAACATATCCACTTATATTTACAGCTAATTTATTCATGGTTGAAATAGTCTTAATAAGATCTGCAACGGCTAATTTATTTGGCGTTGTTACTAAAATACAAGCATCTGGTTTTATCTCAGAGGCAATCGTTAAATAAGCATCTCCGGTTCCTGGAGGCATATCAATAAAAAGAAAGTCTAAATCGCCCCAAATGGTAGATTCAATTAATTGCCGTATAGCTCCACTTAACATTGGGCCTCTCCATACAGCAGCTTTATCTGCATCAAGAATAAAGCCCATTGAATTTATAGAAATACCTTCATGCATAACTGGTTGAAACATTTTTTTATCATCAACGGTGATTAGGTTTGGCTTAGCATCCTGAAGATTGAATAATATATGTTGGTTTGGGCCATAAATATCTGCATCAAGGATGCCAACCTTGAAGGATTTAGACATATTTAAAGCAAGAGCTGCAGTAATTGATGACTTTCCAACACCGCCTTTAGCTGAAGCTATAGCTATTATTTTTTTGATCATCATAATATTTATTATTTTTCACCTATAATACAATTAATATATGAACGCACCTACAAAAACTCATAGAAAAATACTTGTAACGCAAGCCTTGCCTTATGCAAATGCCCCTCTTCACCTAGGACATATCCTAGAAGCTGTTCAAACTGATGTATGGGTAAGATTTCAAAATATATTAGGCAATGAGTGCTTGTTCTTTTGTGCAGATGATACGCACGGAACCCCTGTAATGCTCAAGGCTAAAGAGCTTGGTATAACTCCAGAAGAGCTAGTAAAAAAAATACACTCTGATCATAAGGAAACATATAAGCTTTACAACATTGGCTTTACAAACTTTCATACGACGCACTCTGAGGAGAATAAAAAACTTTCTGAGCATATCTACTTAAAGGCAAAAGATAATAACCTCATTACCAGAAGAACTATAGAACAGCTATATGACGAAAAAGAGTCAATGTTCTTGTCTGATAGATTTGTTAAAGGCTCTTGCCCTAAATGTAATGAGCTCGATCAGCACGCAGATGGTTGTAATAAGTGCGGTGCTACATATGATATAAAAGAAATAAAAGACCCTATATCAGTAATTTCTGGAACAAAACCTATTACAAAAGAAAGTGAACATATATTCTTTGACTTACCTAGAAAATTAGATGTCCTAAAGGAATTTTTAAGTACTGCTGACTTGCAAAAACCTATATCAAATAAACTAAGCGAATGGCTAAATGATGACCTTCAACAGTGGGATATATCTAGAGATGCTCCCTACTTTGGATTTAAAATTCCCGGTGAAGATAATAAATACTTCTATGTTTGGGTTGATGCACCGATAGGATATATGGCCTCTATGGATAACTGGGCTTCTGCAAATGGAAGAACAATGAAAGAGTTATGGTCAGATTCTTCTGAATACGAGATATATCACTTTATAGGAAAAGATATAGCCTACTTCCATGGTCTTTTTTGGCCAGCACTATTAAGTGCTGCTAATTTTAAATTGCCAGATGGAGTATATGTTCACGGCTTTTTAACCATTAATGGTGAAAAAATGTCTAAATCTAAAGGAACTGGAATATTGGCAAAAGAATTTGCATCATTATGCGACCCGGAAACGCTCAGATACTACCTATCAGCAAAGCTAAACAATAAAGTTGAAGATATAGATCTAAACTTTGAGGATTATGCTCAAAGAGTTAACTCAGACCTTGTGGGTAAATACTTAAATATAGCTAGTCGCTGCTCATTATTTATTAAAAAAAATAACTATGAACTTTCTAAAAGTATAAATAAAGAACTCATAGATAAACTAATTTTAAGTAGAGAGTCTATAGAAGAACATTATGAGACAAGAAATTACTCAAAAGCAATTAGATCGATAATGGACCTTGCTGATATTGTTAACAAATATATCAATGATGAGATGCCTTGGAAAAAGGAACAAGAAGAAGCAGCTTTTATAGCCTCTTCTGCATTAAATGCATTTAATATACTAACAATTTATTTGAGGCCAATTCTACCAAAGCTAACCGAAGAGGCTTTTAAATTTTTAAACAATAATAAGATATCATTTTTAGATGTAAGCGAAGAGCTGACTAATAATATTAATGATTACAAACCTTTATTACAAAGAATTGATCCTATAATAATTCCTGAGGAAGAAGCTATGACAAATGATAATAACTATATAAATATTGATGAATTCAGCGCTGTCGATCTAAGGGTTGCGCGAATTATAGAAGCTTCACTTGTTGAAGGAGCAGATAAATTACTTCAGCTTAAACTTGATGTCGGTGAACTTGGTGAAAGACAGGTGTTCGCAGGAATTAAAAAAGCTTATGACCCTGACACCCTTAAAGAAAAACTAGTTATCTTGGTAAGTAATTTAGCGCCGAGACAGATGAAATTTGGATTATCAGAAGGTATGGTTTTAGCATCAAGTGATGATGAGGGTATCTATTTAATATCGCCTGATAAAGGAGCAAAACCTGGACTTAGGGTTAAATAATGAATAAACAAGTTGATATAGTTATAATAGGAGCAGGCCCTGTTGGCTTGTTTACGGTTTTTGAGGCTGGGTTACTGGGTTTAAACTGCGTCTTAATAGATAACCTGGATAAGCCTGGCGGTCAATGTGCCGAGCTTTATCCTGAAAAACCCATATACGATATTCCAGGAGTTCCTTCACAAACCGGACAAGAGCATATAAATGCCCTTTTAGAACAAATAAAGCCTTTTAAATATAACTTATATTTAAATCAAAGAGTTGAAAGCCTTGTGGAAATAAATGTTGAAGATGAGAATTATTGGCAAGTCACTACAAATGAAAAAAATAGCTTCACCACTAAAAATGTATTTATTGCAGCTGGAGCTGGGTCATTTGAAGCAAGAAGACCTCCCAATATAAATGAACCAGATAAATTTCTTGATAAAGGTGTTAATTATGCGGTTAGATCAGTAGATAAATATAAAGATAAAGATGTATTTATATTTGGTGGTGGCGACTCTGCATTAGATTGGACTTTAGAGCTAGCTGATAAAGCTAAAAGTCTTTCGCTTGTTCATAGAAGAGATGTATTTAGAGGAGCCTTACATTCTGAAGAGAAAGTAAGAGAGCTAGTTAAGCTAAAGAAAGTTAATCTTTTGACACCCTATCTAATTAGTTCAATTAAGGGTGGTGATAAAGTCACGGGACTTTCTTTAAAAAATTTCGATACTAATGAAATTGAAGAGTTTATTGCTGATGAGATAGTTTTTCTATTTGGTCTCAATAAGAAGCTTGGTCCTATATTGGACTGGGAACTTGAACTGAACAATAAGAAAATTAATGTGAATACTGAGAATTTTCAAACCTCCAAGGAAGGAATATTTGCCGTGGGTGATATAAATGACTACCCAGGTAAACTTGATCTTATCCTATCTGGATTCCATGAAACTACCCTGGCTGTTCAAGAAGCATACAAAAGAATATATCCAGGCGAAAGAGTTCCCTTCGGTTACACCACATCGAATACAAAGCTCCAACAAAAGCTTGGTGTAGTTGATAAATAAATTGGAATTAATTAATTTAATACACAAAGAGCTTCCACAAATCCAATGCGGTAGATGTGACACTCCAGGTTGCCATCAATATGCAGAGGCCATAGTTGCTGGAGCTCCTCATGATAGATGTGTTCCAGGCGGCGAGGATACATTAAAAGCATTAAATAAATTACTTGAAAACAACCTAGCGTCTGTAGACTTAGAATACGGCCCTACCATAGGTTCACAAAAAGTTACTATTATTGAAGAAGAATG
>TARA_B110000259_G_scaffold188491_1_pt1 | contig 11276 bp, 8 predicted proteins | sample TARA_B110000259 | Tara Oceans TARA_B110000259 (sample SAMEA4397649) | marine metagenome | biome: Polar Biome; feature: [SRF] surface water layer (ENVO:00010504); material: water (ENVO:00002006), including particulate matter (ENVO:01000060) such as... | depth 5 m | reverse complement strand
GATGAAATAGATGATAAAAATCAAGACGTAGCTAAGGCTGAGGGTGACATAATTGGTGATATTGATCTAGACATACCTCTTGATGAGGATGTCTTGTCAGATTTAATTTTTAGTGAGGAGTCAGCTTCTTCGGAAGAGCTTGTCGATAATAAAAATCCTGACTTAGGTGTTTCATTGGTTGGCGATGATATTTCTGATTTAGATGGTGTAGAGTTAGGTGTTGATAGCAACATTTCCGATCTTGATGATAATATTTTGGATGGAGAGTCGGGTGATAGGCAGGATCTTCCCTTAGATAATGAGGTCTCTGATATAATCGATGATTTAGATAGTTCTTTTCTTGAGGAAGGTGAGTCAGACAGGGACGTTTCTGATATAATCGATGATTTAGATAGTTCTTTTCTTGAGGAAGACACGCCAGATGACATCAATCTAGACAACCCTTCTGATAAAGAGGGTAGGGATGCTTTAATTTCTGTCGAAGTTGCTAATCAAGTTTCGTCTTCAATTAAAGATTTAAAAAATTCAATCATCAGTAATAATTCTAATTTATTTGAATCTAAAGTTAGTGATGAAGTTGTTAGATCTGAACTAAGAATATGGCTTAATGACAATTTGCCAGATATCGTTGACAAAGTTGTGAGAGAGGAAATTGTAAAGTTAGTTGATAAATCTTAGTTTGCTATTTTGAGGTGAAGATGGTGCATGTTAATAGTTTTAATACCAAACTTGATTAGGAGTTTTGTGTCCTAATATTTTTTTGACATATTGTTGAGTAAATTTTCTATTTTTTGCCAAAGACTATAAGCTTCGCAAAAGTAAGTCTTGAATCCTTTGAGATGATAATTGATATGATTTTCAAACTCACCTCCATTATTAAAGATCGTAGTTTTTACGATATGTTTTAGAATCTTAGATATCCTATTTAACAAGACACAACATAGAGTGGAACTAGTTTTGTTTGATGCTGCTACATTTTAAATAATTCTGAATCAAAACCTGATCAATTAGAAGTCTTATTAAGGATAGGAATTGGTGTTGTTTAATATTACGTTACCTGTCTTGAACCTTGTTACAAAATAAAACTTGATTTTTGGTTTTAAATATTATGCAATGTACTATTGTCCTTAGGATTTGATAGGTTTAATTGTATTTTAAGGCTTCGGTAAATTAATTTTAAGAAAATGGTGGAACAAGTTAGTATTATAAAGGCAAAAGTTAGGAATATATTAGGTAGTGCTGAATCTAGGAGGTTAAGAAAGTCTGGTCTTTTACCTGCTACAGTAAGAAATGGCAATGATATTTTTTATATCTCAATTGATCAAAAGGAGTTTGATAAAAGGTATTTTGGAGGTGGAATATTTTCTGTGCCGATTTTATTAGATGTTGATGGTAAGAAAATTGATATAATCGCTAATGATGTCGATATCCATCCTACTACTGACAGACCTATTCATGTTGACTTTAATCAGATTGATAAAGATAAGGAAGTTAAGGTTAGGATTAAGTTAAATTTTGTGGGAGAAGACAAGTCTCTTGCTTTAAAGAGGGGTGGATTTTTACATATTAACATCAGAATGGTTGACCTTATATGTAAAGATGTTAGCTCCATTCCAGAAAATATTGATGTTGACATATCTACACTTCTTGTAAGTGGTAAAATTAGGAGTGACAATCTTGTTTTACCTAATAATACTAGCTTAAAAGGTAAGAAAGAATTTTTAATAGCCAGTATTTTAGGCAGAGGTGGTTCAAAATCTGAAGAATCTGAGGAATCTGGTGAGGAAGGTGAGTCAGGTAATGATTCTTCTGATAAGGAAAAAGCTAAGGAGTAGTTTTTCTTTTTATTCCTGAAAAGCATGGGTTTGGGTAATTTTAGATTATATCAAGACCTGTCTTGGCCCAAACTTAATAAGTATCACTTTAGGTTTTTAGAGCTAATGACTTTAGATGCTTAGTATTTAGGTTGGGTTGACTTCATTTTATCTAGTTTTACACCAACTCCTATTTATAATTTTAGATAAGAAGTAACATAATCTAGCTTAATCTTTTAAGTCCTTAATCACCAAAACTACCAACTATTTACTTAAATACTGCAAATTCTATAATTTAACGATGGTAGATTCCAAGAAAAAATTATTAACTATCATTCCTGAAGAGGTAGAAAAATTTTCCGCCATAGCCACAGAATGGTGGGATAGAAATGGAAAATTTAAGCCACTACACAAGATAAATCCAGTTAGAGTAGTTTTTATTAGAGATCTTGCCTGTAAGTATCTTAAAGATCTTGATTCTAAGTCGAGACAGCCCTTGAAAAATATTAAAATTCTTGATATTGGTTGTGGGGGTGGATTAGTGTCGGAATCTATGTCTAAGCTTGGAGCTAGTGTTGTTGGCCTTGACCCTTCTTTTAAGAATATTCAAATTGCAAAATCTCACGCTGAACAGTCAAACCTTGATATTGAATATGTTAACTCAACTATTGAAGACTTCTCTGAAAAAAATAAGGGTGTTTTTGATATTATATTAAATTTGGAAGCCATAGAGCACGTGGATTGTCCTGATCAATTTATTAAATTGTCTAGTCTTTGTTTAAGGGATGGGGGTATTGCATATATTTCAACTATTAATCGTAATGCAAAATCATTTTTAATGGCAATAGTTGGTGCCGAATATATTCTAAGGTGGCTTCCTGTAGGCACTCATGATTGGAAAAAATTTTTTAAGCCTTCTGAGGTCGTTAAGTTTGCTGAAAATAGCAATTTAAAATTTTTAGAATCTAAGGGGTTTGGCTTGAATATTTTAAAGAATAAGTGGTCTTTAAGTGATAATTTGGACGTTAATTATATTTCTGCTTTTCAAAAATAAGATAATTTTATAATTGCTATTACCCTATTACATTTCGAAATAAATTTAGAAAATTAGGAAAACTAGTGCTAATCATAGAGGTATCGTCAATTTCAATGCCATTTTTCATAGTTAGTCCCAAAATAAAGAATGACATAGCAATGCGGTGATCATGATAGGTAGTGATTCTGGGTACGTTGTCTAAGCTCCTAATGCCCCCGATAATTTCCAAATCATCATCTCCCATCTTAGCCTCGATACCGCATTTGGTAATATTTTTATAAATTGCTGATAATCTATTGCTTTCTTTAGCTTTTAATTCTGAGAGATTGCTCATTTTTGTTACTCCCGTAGCATGAGCGGCTGCAATTGCAAGAATTGGATATTCATCAATCATTTTAGCTACCCTATTAGCAGGAACCTCTACTCCTCTTAAGTTGGAATATCTTACCTTGATATCCGCCACTAATTCACCAGCATTTTCTCTTTTATTGATAATTTCAATATCCGCACCCATCTCTAATAATGTTTCAATGATACCATCTCTTAATTTATTGATGCCGATATTTTTTAATTCTATTCGTGAGTCTGGGATTATTAAGGCTCCTACTATGAAAAATGCCGCCGAAGATATGTCGTTTGGCACCGAAAGATCTTTCGATTGAAATTCCTGGACTCCTTGATAAGAAATTTTACGACCATTTTTTGCTAAATTTTCTATTTCTAAATTAAGACCTAAATATTGCATCATAATTTCAGTATGATCTCGACAAATGTCAGGCTCAATGATTGTTGTTTTACCAACAATGTTAAGGGCCGCAAGCAGGATGGAGCTTTTAATTTGGGCTGATGCTTTTGGCATCTTGTAGTTTATTGCAAGAGCCTCGTCGCTACCTTCAATGACTGCTGGTAGAAAATTTTCTTTTCTAGCAATAATTTTTGCGCCAATTTGTCTCATTGGGTCAAAGATCCTTTTCATTGGGCGAGAGCGAAGACTTTCATCGCCAGTAAAAAAACTTTTAAATTTAAAGGGCGTAACCAGACCCATTAGTAATCTGACTCCAGTTCCAGAGTTGCCAAGATCTAAGGTTTTTTCTGACTCAGTAAGTCCAGAAATGCCAGAACCAATTATTTCGTAAGTTCCAAAGTCTTTTTTTTGAATATTAACCCCCATTTGTTGTAATGCTTTAGCGGTATCTAGGACATCTTCAGATTCCAGTAAGTTGCTAATTGTATTTTTACCATTAGCTAGGGCTGAGAAAATAAGTGAGCGGTGAGATATTGATTTATCTGCAGCGATTAGGACGTTTCCAACTAGTGCAGATTTAGCCTTTTTAACAAAAATATTATTATCTGCCATATATAATGATATGCATTACATTATTTTCAATTAAGTCTATAAAATTATTAAAATATAAGGGCGCTAAAATTACAGCTAAAGCGCAGAATATGACTACAATATTGGCATTACATTTAATAATTGATATTGTTGAATTGTCATCTCTTTTATCAAAATACATAATTTTAATAATTCTTAAATAATAAAAACAACTAATCACTGTTGATAAAATAGCAACCAAAGCCAATAGATAGTTCTGAGCATTAACTATTTCAAACAAAATATAAAATTTTGAAAAAAATCCAGCCATCGGCGGAATGCCGGCAAAAGAGAATATTAATATCGTTAAGGATGCAGTTAAAATTGGATTGGTCTTAGCCATTCCTGCTAGAGAGTTAATGTCATAGGTTTGATTATCAATTTTGTCTCCATCTTTATTTTTACTGGAATTACATAAGGAGAGTAAAAAGGCAAAAACACCAATAGAAGTAAGGCTGTAAATAATAATATATATTGTTAGTCCAGAAAATAAGTAAGAGGAGCTTGGATTAATGTATACTTGCCTACCATGAGGCATGTAAATCCAGGTAGTAATTGCAAGTGACGACAAGATGAAGCCGATATGACCAACTGAACTATATGCAAATAGTCTTTTTATGTTTGTTTGTCTTATGGCTCCAAAAGCGCCAACTAACAATGATAATATGGCGGTAAGAAAGAAAATCTGATGCACATTGTCCCAGGCCGCCGCTAAAAATCTAAAGATTTCAATAAGAGCGATAACAGAGGCAAATTTAGCAATTGCGGCAAAAAAACTAGTTGCTGGAGTTGGGGCGCCCTGATAAACATCTGGGCTCCAAATATGGAATGGTGCTGCTGCAATTTTAAATAATATGCTACTAACTATTAAAACAAACCCTAGTAGAACCATTTTTGATATTTCAGTTTGATATCCCAAGACTCTATCCATTAAGATGTCGAAATTAATAGATCCAGAGAAGCCATAAACTAGCGAAATACCAAAGAGCAAAATTCCAGAAGCAACCGCACTTAGGATAAAATATTTTAAAGCAGACTCGCTTGATTGTTCAGATTTTTTATTGAAGGCTGCCATGATATACAGAGGAAATGTCTGTAATTCTAAAGACATATAAAATGACAACAGGTTGTTCGATGATATCAAAAATGATGACCCAACTAAAGATAGTAGCGCTAAAGCCAAAAATTCTGGACCATATTTTACGCTTTCAACAAAGTGAGAGACAGAAAAAATGAATAGAAGTAGTAAGCTATAAAGGGCTATTTTAATTAGAAAAATATATTGATTAAAGGCCAAGCTACCTCCAAATTGGTTAAAATAAAATTTACCGTTATTTTCTATACCATTAACAATGATGGTATGATCATAATTTGATATCAAGTGAAGCAAAGCAAAGGAGCTAAAAATAATAGCTATGATAAAGGAGATTCTTTTATGATTGTGAAATTTTTTACCAAAAAATGCTTCAAACATTAAGATAATAAAAGCTCCAATTAGAAGGCTAATTTCAGGTATTATAGGTAATAGTGACATCGACAATTAAATATAAGATAGGATTAGATTTGGAAAAATACCAAATAAAATAATTAAAAATGACAAAATAAATAAAATTATATATTCTGTTTTATTTAAGTCCTTAATATTTTCTAATTTTGATGATAAATCTTTGTAAAAAATATTAGAATATAATGGTAGCATATAGCAGGCTCCTAATATAATGCCAAGAGACGCTAATATAGCGAATAATTTACTGACTTGAAAGACTCCAATAATTGTTAAAAATTCACCAACAAAACCACTAGTTGCTGGTAGCCCAACTGATCCAAGGGTAAAAATCATAAAAAATACGGCATAATTTGGCATTTTCCTAACTAATCCGCCATAATCTTTGATTTGTCTAGTTTTAGTTCTCTCATATATTATGCCAATAGCAATAAATAGAGCAGCAGAAATAAGACCATGACTCAAAATTTGCATAATAGCACCAGAAACACCTTGATCATTGAGAGAAAAGATGCCAATAGTAACAAAACCCATGTGAGCAACAGAACTATAGGCAATCATTTTTTTGATATCTTCTTGTTTAATGGCAATTATTGAGGTGTAGATAATGGCAATAACACTCAGAGTAAAAATTATTATAGAATAATATTCTGAAGCATCTGGGAAAAAGGGCAGAGAGAATCGTAAAAAACCATAAGCACCTAATTTAATTAATACACCAGCTAAAATTACTGAGCCAGCAGTTGGCGCTTGTACGTGAGCATCTGGTAACCAGGTGTGGAATGGAAACATTGGAATTTTGATGGCAAAAGATATAAAAAATGCCAAGAAAAGATATTTGGTAATTTCAATATCTAAAGTTTGAGCTTTTGTTTCTAAAATTAAAATATCGGCAGTGCCAAATTGGTTACAAAGATAAATAATAGCAATTAGGAAGAATAAAGATCCAAATAAAGTGTAGATAAAAAATTTATATGAAGCATAAATACGATTAACTCCGCCCCAAATGCCAATAATTAAAAACATTGGTATTAATGTTGCTTCAAAGAAAATATAAAATAAAACCAAATCTAAAGTAGCAAATGATCCAATTACAAAAGATTCAATCAATAAAAAACAAATAACATATTCCTTCTTTAAATTTTGAATAGAATTTTTGCTGATAATAAGGCAAATTGGAATAAGAAGGGTGGTTAATAAAATTAAAAAAAGCGACATACCATCAATTCCTAAATAATAATTGATGTCATATTTATTGATTAGGGAGGTTTTCTCAATAAAATTAAATGTTATGTTTTTGTCGAAATCAATAATTAATTTTAAAGATATAAGAAAGTTAATTGTGGATGCAGCAAGACCAATTTGGATAGAATTGGTATAATTTTTTGGTAAGAATGCGATTATTAATGTCGCAAAGATTGGTAAAAATATTAAAAAAGATAAAATTGGCAATTGCTCCATTTTTGATAATTTAATTCTATATGATTATTCTGGATTCTTCAGAGATTCCTTAGGTATTTTTAAATCTAAATTTTAACAATTCTTGAATAAGTAGGTTAAAATTTCCTTTAATAGAAATCAAATAAAAAAGACGTTATCTGTTGTTATTAATATATTTAGATACAAGCCTTGGCAGCACTTAGTTGTTCATTATAGCATTTAACTATACTTTTGAGGGTCGCCCCTCGGTCGTTTTGGCCCCATCCCCTTGAGTATTAATACTAGGAGAGGTTGATGATGCAACATCAGGGGTATTGATTGTAGGAGCTAGGGTAAAACTTTCTGGCATCACGCCTGCAGATATTAGACCTGAGGGTGTTGGACTACCATATATTTCTGGCACTGGATTTGTGGTGTATATCGGTATAAGTCTAGAGATCATCAAATAAAATTTATTAATTTATCAAATGTAGGAGTCACCACCTCTTCTAGTGATAATTTATTAACTGATATCTATAGTGCTGATATAGGATTGGAAATATTAGAAATAAATACCGGTTCTGCCGTTGATTTATCATATAGGTTAGATAGTGGCGATGATTATGTTGATCATTCAGTTTATTTAAAATATGCCAGGAGCTTTAGGGAGATGATCACATGATGCTAATTTTAAAATTTTCTGTTTTTTTAAAAAATTATTATTATAATAATCTCAACATATTTGCATAGATTTTAATTAATTTAAAATGACAGAAGATAAAATAATAATTTTTGACACCACTCTTCGCGATGGAGAGCAAGCTCCTGGAGCAACCATGAATTTGGAAGAAAAATTACTTATTGCCAAGCTTCTTGAGCAGATGAATGTTGATATAATCGAGGCTGGTTTTGCTGCTGCTTCACCTGGAGATTTTAAGGCGGTACAAAAAATTTCTTCTGAAATTAAAAATTCTGCCGTTTGCTCTTTGGCTCGCGCTATTAAGGGTGATATTGAAAAAGCGGGGGAGGCCGTAAAGTCAAATGAAAGAGGAAGAATCCATACTTTTATCTCAACTAGCGATATTCACATCAAATATCAAATGCGTAAAACTAAGGATGAGGTAATTGAAGCTATCAAAGATTCAGTCTCTATGGCTAGAAATTTATGCTCCGATGTTGAGTGGTCTGGAATGGACGCGACCAGAAGTAATAGGGATTTTTTATTTAAGGCTATTGAAACAGCAATTGCCGCTGGCGCTAAAACTATTAATATTCCAGACACTGTTGGGTACATTACTCCGTGGGAATTTCATGATTTAATTTTAGAAATTAAAAACAAAGTTCCAAATATTGACAAAGCTATTATTTCTGTTCATTGTCACAATGATTTAGGTTTGGCTGTGGCAAATTCTTTAGCTTCAATTAATGCTGGAGCTAGACAAATTGAGTGTGCAATTAATGGCATTGGCGAAAGAGCGGGCAATACAGCTTTGGAAGAGGTTATTATGGCTTTAAAAACTAGGTCAGATTTTTATAAAATTGACTCTAAAATTAACACTAAATTAATTTCTCGTATTTCTAAATTAGTTTCAAATATTACCGGCTTTCCTGTCCAATATAATAAGGCAATTGTTGGTGCCAACGCTTTTGCTCATGAAAGTGGTATCCATCAAGATGGCATGTTAAAAAATCGTAATACTTACGAAATCATGACACCTGAGTCAATAGGTCTTGAAAAATCATCCTTAGTTTTAGGTAAACATTCTGGCAGAGCTGCTTTTAAGGATAAAATTAAGGAACTTGGTTATGAATTAAAGGATGAAATATTACAGAGTTCTTTCATTAAATTTAAGGAATTGAGTGACCATAAAAAAGAAATTCTTGACGCGGATATTATCTCTTTAATTGATGGTTCCTTAGCTAACAACAAGTCCAAATATACATTGTTGGAGTTAAATGTTAATTGTGGTACTTTTGGTGAAAAAAAGGTTGATTTAAAGATTAAAATTGACAATATAGAAAAAGACGTAAGTTTTTCGTCAAAAGATGGTCCGGTCGACGCAATTTTTGGGGCAATTAAAAAGCTAGTACCACACAACGCTAATCTTGAGTTATATCAAGTTAATTCAGTTACTGAAGGTACTGATTCTCAAGCCACTGCTATTGTTAGATTAAATAATAATAATAAAATTTATAGTGGCAGCGGTTCTGATTTTGATGTTTTAGTGGCTTCGGCCATGGCATATATTAACGCTTTAGAAAAATTACAAAATGTTTAAAAAATTATTTTCCTTCTCTTCCAGAGATATAGCTATTGATTTAGGAACTGCCAATACCTTAGTTTATGTTAAAAATACTGGCTTAGTATTAAATGAGCCTTCCGTTGTTGCTGTTTCACTGGAGCATGGTAAAATGATCCCTTACGCTTTTGGTGAGACTGCAAAACTGATGCTTGGTAGAACGCCAGCTAAAATTGAAGCAATTCGCCCTTTGAAGGACGGAGTAATTGCTGATTTTAAGATTGCTGCTGAAATGATTAAGCATTTTATTATTGAGGTTAATAAATCTAGATCTTGGCTTGGTCCAACTATTATTATTTGTGTTCCATCGGGATCAACTCCGGTTGAAAGGAGGGCTATTCAAGATAGTGCTGAAGGCGCTGGCGCTAATGAAGTCTATTTGATTGAAGAGCCTATGGCTGCTGCAATTGGTGCTAACCTTCCTGTTAATGAGCCTTGTGGATCTATGATTGTCGACATTGGTGGTGGTACAACTGAGATTGCCATTCTTTCTTTGGGTGGCATTGTTTATTCTCGCTCTGTAAGAGTTGGTGGGGACAGAATGGATGAGGCTATTATTTCTTATATTAGAAAAAATCATGGTCTATTGATTGGCGAATCTACTGCTGAAAAAGTTAAAAAAGAGATCGGCTCAGCTTCTACACCATCTGACAATCAAGAAGGGAAGGTAATGAAAATTAAGGGCAGGGATCTTGGAAACGGTATTCCAAAAGAAATCACTTTAACAGAGAGGCAGATAGCTGAAAGTTTAAAAGAGACTATTGCTCAAATTATTGAGGCTGCCAAAACTGCTTTAGAATGCACTCCTCCAGAATTATCGGCAGATATTGTGGAAAAAGGTATAGTTCTTAGTGGTGGTGGAGCTCTTTTAAGGAATCTGGATTCTGTAATTAAAAAAGCAACTAACTTACCAGTATTTGTTGCAGAAGATCCTTTATTGTGTGTTGTTAATGGTTGTGGCAAGGTTTTGGACGATAAAAAACTATTCAAAACAACCTTATTTCGTCAAGATTAGTAAAGCTATATCAAGATTATTTATTTTTATAAAATCTGGGCAATTAATGAGTTGGGTCTGGCTTTAATAATTTTGACATTGACTATTTGACCAAAATATTTCTCATTAAAATCTTCTAAAATAACGGATTGTAACCAAGGGCTTTTACCCATAATTTGCCCTTCTTTTTTACCTCTTTTATCAACAAGAATTGGCATTTCTGTCCCTTCAAAAGATTGATTAAATTCCATTTGCTGCTTATTTAGTAATTCTTGTAAAATTTTCAATCTTTTGGATTTAATATCTTCATCTATTTGCGTATTAGAGTCGGCTGCAGCAGTTCCTGGGCGAGGAGAATATTTAAAAGAGTAACAAGAGGAAAATTTGATTTTTTTAATTAAGTCCAGAGTATCTTCAAAATCTTTATCAGTTTCTCCTGGAAAGCCAACGATAAAATCTGAAGACAATCCCATATTGGGATTTTTAGCGCGAAGTTTTTCAATAATTTTAAAATAATCCTGCCTTGTATGTTTACGATTCATTTTTTGCAAGACATCGTTAGAGCCAGATTGGACGGGAAGATGTAAAAATGGCATTAATTTTTTGTTTTCTCCGTGACATAGAATTAAGTCATCATCCATATCCTTTGGGTGAGAAGTGGTGTAACGAATTCTTTTAATCTCAGGAATTTCACTAATTTTATTAATTAATCCAGATAAATTTGAAACTTCCCCATCCTCATCTAATCCATGATAAGCGTTAACATTTTGTCCCAAAAGATAGATTTCTTTAGTGCCATTTTTAGCATGAGCTAGAGTTTCATTGTAAATATCT
>TARA_B110000259_G_scaffold169757_1_pt1 | contig 11366 bp, 12 predicted proteins | sample TARA_B110000259 | Tara Oceans TARA_B110000259 (sample SAMEA4397649) | marine metagenome | biome: Polar Biome; feature: [SRF] surface water layer (ENVO:00010504); material: water (ENVO:00002006), including particulate matter (ENVO:01000060) such as... | depth 5 m | reverse complement strand
ATAAGCAATCTCAGTGACTAATGTAGATTTACCTACGCCACTCCCGGCACAAATCGTGACCAGGGTCGATGGACGAATGCCCCTGGTAAGTTCATTGAGTTTTGCATAAGGGTAAGTAATCGTGGAGTGTTCATCAGTCTCAGTGATGATGCTACGGAGTTCTTTAGTGGAGACAATGCCGTCAGGTCTCCAGTCCTTAGCCCTCCAGATTGCATTGACTATTTCAGCCTCAGCTCCTGCCAGGAGAGCCTCGTTAGCATCCTTAAAACCACTAAGCTTAGCTATCTTACATTTGCCGATAGGAAGGCTCTCAGCGCAGTCTAATGCTGCAGAAGCCCCGGCTTCATCTCCGTCAAATAGCAGGATAAGCTCATCGAATCCACCAAGGTAGTCCCAGGCATTCATAAGGGCTTTCTTAGCTGATTGAGCGCCATTTGGGACTGACACTACAGGCCATTTGTTCTGTTGAGCCTGGGACACTGAGAGAGCGTCTAAGGCCCCTTCTGTAATAACCAGTTTCTTACCAGTGGTCCACAAGTGTTGACCAAAAAGACCCATCTTCTTAGTTTCACCCAGGGCAGTGAAATTCTTATCTTTGTCCCTGGTCTTTTGAGCAACAACCTCACCGAACTCATTACGGTAGTTCTCAATCTGAACTGGTCTTCCGTGATACTCCCCTACCTGGTAGTCAAACTTACGACAAGTGTCTTCTCGTATTCCCCTAGCAACCAATGCAGCATAGTGGCCGTGGATTAAATCCTTGTTGAGCTTCTTGGTGGACGCTACTGTAGTCGATTCAGCATCGTCACCTGGCGTGTAAGCCTGGCACCCGAAACAGTAAGAATGGTTATCATCAAACAAACCGCAGTTGTCCTTACTGCCGCATTCTGTACACGGTATGTGCGTGACAAATGCAGAGTCATTATGTGTGTCTAATAGCATTTTCATTCCCTCAAACGAAAAAAAGGGCCACCCCCATTTCTGAGGATGACCCTTAGCTCTCCTTAACTGCAGTTACTCCTGCAGCCACTCGTCTGGAATCGACTTGTGCGCCCATAAAAAACCATGCTTATCGCAGTAGCTTGCATAGGTGGACTTCGACCCCTTGTAGAGTTTTGAATTGCAATTACTAAATACAAACCGGATGTCAATATCTGGGTGCTGCTCACGAATCAAGACATGCTTCTGTCTATCTTTGGTGTCCCAGATACCTTTTGTCTCGACATAAAAAAAGCCGCCTTTCTTTGGCAGCTTAAAATCAGGTGTGTATCTGTGATTGCTCTTTGGTATTACATAGTTAATCTTGTCAGTCTCATACAGAAGCTCTATCCCTGCTACCATAATCTGTGCAGCTGCTTTGTCTTCAAGACCGCTTCGATAACCATGTCGAATACCACGTTGTTTAGAATCGGTCTGCCGATTGTGTTTGGGGCGCATCTTCCGCATCGAAAGCTTCCTGTAGAATGTCCTGGCCTACAAAACCGCCCTCAACGGCATCAAATCCATCACCACCTTGCTCACCACTAGACACAGGCTCTATGACCTGGACTCTTGTGAGCTGCAGCGTGACACCCTTAGAACCACTAACTTCGTATGGAGCTATGAAGCCCCCTACTTTAAGCACTGAGCCTCCCCAGATTTTTGGTACTTGTTCACCGACCAGGTTAGCCCCAGTCGCATCAAAAAAACTTGGCACATATTTAGACTTCGTCAGGAACACTGTCTCTCCAGTATCTTCGTCAGTCTTGTACGGCAAACGAGCTTTACTCCAATTCTTTCCAAATTCAGATTCAGCGACCTGGTTAATCATCTCTACTAGAGCAGAAGCATCGTCCACTATGAGATTAGTTTTGTACTTAGGGTCACCACCGAAAGCGGTGTCTGGTTGGTTCAGCCAGGGATACTGTGCGCGGCCTTTGTTGCTCGTAAATTTAACTCTGTTGTTCTGAGACATTTGTCTCTCCTTTGGTGTTTCAGTAAAAGTTTAAGTTTCTTCAGACAATAGGAAACGCCCTTCTTAGTAATCAAAAGTTAACGATTTTAGGTAGGGTTCTATTCTCTTAGGGTGGACACAATAGAATGTCCAGGGTGTGACTAGCTAAAACAATACTCAGAGTTGAGTACATTTAGCAGGTTTAAATCACCTTTTAATGGGATGGTTACATCAAGTCTATCTAAACCTTCTTGCGACAACTGTTTCTTCGCATGGCCTAAAAAGCTTTTATAGAGACAATACCCATCATACATCTCCACAAAAGTCTCACGTACTGACTCATACATCACCTCTGTTTCAGCAGGGGTAGTACCGAATGAATCATGGATACAAAAGAAGCTTGTGACCCCTTTTGACTTACTTCTTAAAACAGCTCTCATCAAGTGTGAGCTATCCATGGCGTGAATGCAGTTTGGTGCAATTGCACTCTTGGACTTCTTCTTATCAACCTTTGACATGGCGCTCCTGGACCGCAGTGTCGTTTGAGACCGCTTCCTGACTCCTGCGTCACGGTCATACAGAAAGATTTTCACCTTCTTGACATCCCAATGGGTGTAGCGTTGGACCATAGGGAAACCAGTAGGAGTCTCAAACTTAACGTGCTTCCCCTCGTGAGCTAAGGCACCTGCAATCTTCTGGAAAAAGCTCATGCCCTCCGCTGCACTGGAGACAACCTCTTGGACTGACTGGTAGTTGACCTCAGCTAAAAGCCTGGCACACTGCTTATGCACCCATTCATCATCCGTAAAAGGGTGTACAAATAGCTTACCTGACCGTTTGTCTAACTCCTTACGCATGACTTTGGTCGCCATCTTTTTCATTACGTCTTCCATTAACTGGTCACCAAAGCCGAACTTACCAGAGCTATAGCCATAGGTCATGACGTTGCGTTTACAGACACCACGGTCAACACCCATCGCTAACCAAAGCTTAGCGTGAATCTTTCGGTCAGCTCTTTTTTCATCTGCAGTAATGACCTTCCCATCTGCATCTTTGGAATCCAAAACCCAACCTTCAAAGTAAGAGGGGTCTGCAATTTGCTGCAACCTCTTAACTGACACCTCAGCCACAGCGCCATAGATATCCTTGGGTTTATCTGACGGTATCAAGTTAACCAGGGCACCATCTTTTGAACTCAAAGATGCAGCAGCATAGTGTTGGATTCCACTGCATGAGGCATCGATTGAAATTGGCAGGCCACAGTAGTACACCCCCAGACCTGCGTCTTGACAGTCCATGTACCTGGCAAACTCATGACATGCTGCAAGAAACTGGAATGGTTTGTCGGCCTTAGACCAAATTCTATATGTTCCTTCAAAGTCATTACCGATACTGTAAATCAACTTAGCTCTACGATTCACCAGGTCCACTCGTTTAGCCAGGGACTGCTTACTAATCTTGTTAAGGTCCCACACGTTAGCAATATGGATGGCGAGCCATTCGATACTGTTTTCATCTAACTTGGTCTCATCAGCAAGCATGAACATAGCTTTGATATGGTCATCTCTGTGGTAGCTAAAGTTACTTGTTGGATAAACTCTTTGTCTGAAGTCCAGGTTCCAACCTAAGTAAAATTGGTTATACCCTGTGAGTTCTGTTGCATCCTCAAGGTCTTGCTGCATCATAGTGACCTGACCATCAATCTCACGATTCTTGGACCTGACAGATTTTGCATCAAAGATAAATTTCTTTTGGTCATCTAGGGGTAGAGAAGAAAAGTCCTGTGGCTTATGGAGGTAGTCAAGATGGTCTTTGACAGGGAACTTGGTAATGTTCTTACTGTTTTCCCAGGCCCACTTCACTGCAGACAAAACATACTCGTTAATCTTTAAGGGGGTGTCTTGGAGGGCATTCAATGCCTCTATGTAATCAGGCTTTGGCTTCCCATCCTGCAACTGATACTCAATTGCTTTACGCTGTGTATAGCAACTTTGTCTTACAAGGGACGTTTGAGCAGCACTGTCATCAGAGTAATAGCATCCAGTATCAAACTTAACCCAAGGCTTAGGTTTTATAACCAGTGGCCTGAACATAGGTTCCTGCCAAGACTGTAAGAAGTCCATACTAGCAATGGCATCCCTAGCTTCTTTAGTGAGACCCACCATCGTCTTGTGAGTAGAAGGCTTACTGCTAGGCTTCTTGACCCAAGTATCAAACAACGGACTGGCCTCAATGATGCAGCTAAAGACAATAGAGGCTACTTTGGTGTGTCGGTCAGACTCTTTGTCCCAAGATTCAAACTTGTAACCTTTCTCTTTGGCCCAATCTCTTGCTGCTCTTTCTCTGTAGAAATCACTAGAGATGTTCTTAACGACATTAGTCTCTATAGATTTCGCTAGGTTTAAGTCAAACTTCTTTAGACCAACAGCCCATTGCTCAAGCTCGATACGCTCACCGATAGACTGTAAGACTTTAGTCCTGGTCTTTCCTGTAGACACACCTTCATAACATGCTGCAAGACCTATGTACGCAGCAGTCATGGAGTCCACTGATTGCAGGTCCTTAAAGCCACAGGATTTACGTCCACGGTGTTTAGCTTCTTCATAAAGAAGATAATCTTGGATTGCTTGAGCAACCTTGGGTAAAGCCTCAGTGATAAGCTTATGAGGATTATTCTGAGTTGAGAGCTTAGAGTTGTTCTCTAGTCTCTTAAGATACTTGTCTCTTCCGTCTGCGAACATCTTAAGTTCACGGTCCATTTGTATGTCATATGTTCCATCAATCTTCTGCTGCATTTCAGTGTCTCCCTCGACGTTTGTATTCTCTTAGGGTGGACACAATAGAATTAGCCTTAAAATACGTGATTTCATAGGTATTTATACAGTACTACATTCCGTGAATGTCTTTCTACCCTTTCCTGCAAGTCTTTTAACAAATCTTTGGTGACTAGAGCCGCTTTTTATGCCCTCTTACATCTCAAATTTACTTGATAAAGCATAACCCTAGACAAAAAAAAGCCTCCGTGGTGGAGGCTCTAGTACTATTAGTGCAGCGTAGGTTTGTCTGGTAGTCTTCCGTCATTACCAGGAACAGGTTCCAGGTCCTCCAGGTCAAAACAATCAGTGGCAAACCCTAACGCAATCTGGAACTGTAAGGGAACTTTGGTTACTTGTTTCTTTTTGTCATCCTCTTCTGTACATAATTCGCCCCAATGCTCAGGGTAATCCTCAACCAATTGTCGACGGAGTTTATCTATCTCCTCCTCGCCCTCATGTTTACCTTGAGCGCAGGCCGCTTCCATCATTAAGTTCCATAAATCAATTTTCCATTGTCTAAAAGTCATGCTGCCCTCTCTTCAAGTTTTTTCATGATGATAGCCAAATTGTCTTTCTTAGCGTGGACATACTTCTTCGTCGTAGCTATCGACTTATGACCTAGGATTGTACCCACGATTAACGTATCCACATTAAACTCCATAGCCAACCTGGTTGCACAGGTATGTCTAAGCACATGAAATACAAAGTGTTCGTCATACGGTGCCAGGCACTGCTTTGCTAACGCCCAGGTATCGTAGAACTTACGATTGGTCCAGACACTAGAAGGACAGTTGTCCAGGTTACACAGAGCCTCTCTTGCTGAGGCGTTCATGGGGACTGTGCGTTCTGAGCCATTCTTAGTGTTCGTAAGCTCGATAAAGTTACCACAGGGGCTAATGGTGCCAATTGTCTTCTTGGGCTTAGGATTGTTAATAGACAGTATCTCACCTAAGCGCATCCCAGTGTTAACTCCCATTAGAACAAAGTCAGCCATCCAGGGATGGTCTGAGTCTAAGAAGAACTCAACCAGGTCATCAACCTCCTGGTCTGTGTAGAACCTGGGTCTGCCAGATTCGACAGTCTTCCACTCAACTTGGGGTGCGTAGTCCATCAGCTTCTTGTTTACAGCCTTCTTAAATAAGCGACTATAGGCTGCCAGGTACCTGTTGACTGTAGAGTCAGCTAGGCCCTCTTCTTTCAGGTGGTCCATGAAGTCATAGAGGTCATCGTCAATGTAGCTGCCGATTGCTCTCGTTCGGTTGTTACTAAAGTTACTTAGGCGGTTGACCATAAAGTTACAGTCTTTTAAATACTTGTCCTGCCAAAGTCTCTTTCCGTACTTATCAAAAAATGTATCTAAAGTTAAAGTTTCCATTTAAGTTACCTCTCAGTGTACGGCATCAAGGCCGTCTAGGAAGCCCCTGGTGGGGACATTTTGTGTTACCCATAAAAAAAAGACCCGGAGGTCTTTGTTCGTCGATTTCTATAGGTTTTGTCTATTGCCTTTTCGCATGTAGAGACTATTGAGCAGCTAGTTACATGGTTAGAGCGCTCGACTCATAATCGATCGGTCGTAGGTTCAAGTCCTACTGGGCCCACCATTTTCAAAGTCGTTTTTGCTATAGTTTCTACGTTAAAAAAGGCGATAGACCTTCGTAACGTATTGCCCTCTCTGTCGGTCCCCAATTTGGAATGGAGGCATAGAGTGGCTGTTATCTGTAATACCGTGGGGAGCCACCCCCTGGCCTCTCTCGACCAGATTGCTAATATAATCTATCGTAAGGCGCATGTAAATAGCATCAGTAAGGGTGGACACAATTGCAAAAAGTAGTCGATTGACCCTAGTGTAAGCCCTGTAGACTAAGGGTTTAGGAGCCTATCCCTGCGTTAAAATCGCATGACCCCTAAAGTTACCAGGGTCACACATAGCTAAAATCAAGCGAGTATTTCACAGACACACTCATGGTTTCTACCAGGGTTTTCAGTCTCCCAGTAATTTCCACAGTGTTCACATTTCTTGTATTGAGTCTTAGGTTTGCCAAAGATGGCATCAAAGTTGGATTCGAATTGTTCCCGGTTCGGGATAGGTCGCGGAGTGCTGCCTTTCGACATAGACACCTCCATTTTGGGTGGGTTTGGTTCTTCTTAGGGTGGACACTTTTACTTTCTAAGGTCCATGAGCTTACTGACACCACGGATGCCAAAGCTGCTTGAGATAGCTATAAAGAGTAGGTACTGATACCACTCAGGGAGACCAGAGAGTGCAGTAAAAGCTAACTCCACACGGTCAATGACAGTAACGTCATTCGCTGCAATGGCATAGCCCACCATAAAGATAGGGATGGATAACACTAGCGTCCAAAACTCATCTTTCCAGGAGTTACCTGAAGCAGCGGCCATTGTCTGCTCCCAGTTAGCATCATTCTGAATGACATTGATTTTAGCCTGGTGCTTAGCTTGCTTCTCTTCTGCTTTATTCTTCATGTAGCCGCCTACCAGGTTACTGATAGGACCTATAAGTGCCTGTAACATTATGCTGCGCTCCTTATCATTTGGGCCACTTCAACAGCCCGATAGCCAACCTGGTGTGCATAACGACTGTCCAAGAGTTCATTGGCAGCCTTCTTGTAATCACCTTCCTGAATGTAAGCTAAGGTCTTCTTAAACTGCATTAGCCTGGGAATACCCATGTTAAAACACAGGTTAACCAGGGCCTCCTGGACAACCTCCGGTAGCTTTACAAAGCCACGAATGTTTTTCTCCAGGTCAACAACTGCATCCAAGATGTCTTCCTCTAGCATCAAAGCTGCGACTGCTGCGGAGATACCTTTGGCATCTAGGTTGTGTCCTACACCGATAGTATTGGCGTTAGCAGTACACTGGTAGAGGTCCAGGCGTAGACCTTCGTGCCTGGTGATTGTTTCTTTAAGTTGTTCAATATTCATACTTTTGCTCTCTTGTTCTTTACTGCAATGGATTCGACAAATAATCAAGTCCTTTCCAAAGGTCTTCGATTTCCCTAGAGACTTTGCTAACTTTTGATTCAAAGCTAGAAACCTTCTGACTGACTAACTCAGCTTTTACCACTGTCGCTTTCATCGCTTCTATTTCTAACTTCAGCTCAGTTACGGACTCATCAATCAGTAAAAGTTTCTGCTGCTGTTCTAGGATGGTCTGTAGATTAGTGCCTAGAGCCGCTAGTTTGCCCTGGAGCTGTGAGACATCATTTGCTTCCAACTCAGCTTCAATGAGTTTAATTTGTTCTTTAATTGGAGTGATATTTGGGATGCTAGTAGCTTCAACCGCTTCCAGGCGAGAGTACAGGCTAGATGCTAACCAAACCCCCGAACCTAGAGTTGTGCTTAAAGACAAAAGTATAGCCAGGTAGACACCTTTGAAACTTTGGCCACCTATTTTCAGTTCGGTGCTTTCTAAGCTCATGTATCATCACCTTCTTCACAACCCACTTGCTCTAAGAAACAACTTAAAGACATGGACGTAGGACCAGTGTTGTAGAACATGGAGTCGTACCCAGTTGCTAATATGGCGGCTTCAGAACTGTAGATGTCTAGGCCAAAAGAACCTTGACCATTCAAATAGACGCTGCTGACATCACCGCTTGTCAACCAGGTCATTTCAATTGCTTGGTTGGCACTTGAATACGCAAGACTGTTTTGTTCTACCGTGGTGTTCTGGTCTTGAGCATTTTGCATTAGATAGGCAACTGCTTCGGGGTTAGCGGCTGTTGCGAGATAGGCACCTGCTGCTGAGGCAGAAGCCTCAATCGCATCCAGGGAAGAGTTGTAGCTATCAGCATCCTCCTGGGAAACACTTAGGTCATTGGTAGCAATGTATTCTTGGACCTCAGCTTGGCTATCAGGGTCACTGGCATTTTCAGCAAGCTCATTGACCTCTACTACCTCTAGCATGTCCACTACTACGTCCGTAAACTGGTCAATGGCCTGTTCCATCTCCTGCAGAGCGTCAGCTGCTTGCTGCTCTAGCATTGCCTCAACATTCCCATAGGGCATGTAGTTGACCATCATTTTTAGACTAGCATTATAGGAATTTACCTGAGCTGTAGAAATATAGTAGTTACCTGACAGTTGTCCTGCTGATATCCCCACACCTGTGTAGCCTGCATTTGCCATACCCCCCACAAACGCTATACCTGTGTCTACCTGGTTAACAATAGCAGCACTGGTGGCTAGAAGGTCATCCCATTCATCGCTTTGAACTGCGGAACTTACTACTAACAGACTCAACAGTATCGGTGTCTTCACTTTCATTTTCATCAGTCATTCCTATCGCGAGTATCTGGTTATAGAATTGTTGCGTCTTGTTGTAAATTGGCGTGGGTGTCTTTTTGGACCAGGTCGCAGTCTTTCGCATTCTTACTTCGCCATATTCTGGAATGTATAAAGAGGGCTGTGTTTTCATCAGTAGGAAAGCACGTTTACCGACAACGAGTTGACCTGCAGTAGAAATCATGGGACAAGGTGTACCCGACATCAACATTGCTTTAAAAGTTTCAGGGCTTCCTTGGCACAACCTGGCGATGGCAGCCACTTTCATGGAAAGCGCGGAAAGCATGGCTGAATCCCTTCTACGTTCACAGTTGGGGTCGTTTTGATACGAACCAGAGGTGTATCCGATAAGTCCTGTTTGAAGAGCCTGGCCTGTCCCTTGGAGACACGTTTCCATGCCATTTGACATATAACTAGGAGCAATAGCAGAGCCCACTGGCATTGAGGAGCTAGAGCCTGCACCGTTGTATGTGTTGGAGGTTGATTCGTCACTAGAGTTATTGTTACTGCTCACCGTTGCACCGGAGCCTGTGTACGTATTTAAACTACCATCCTGATTATTATTATCTCCAGAACCAGAAGGTTGTGTTTCCTGGGATATACAAAAAGAACAAAAAGTTAACAATAAGAAATATTTAAAGATGAAGCTGCGTAGATCGTTTATCATTTTCACAGCTCTCTCCTTATAAAGTCTTTAGTACCATTTTGCGAATGCTATTGCAGTTAGAATAAAGGGGTAAATCGCTAAGACCATGCGCTCTAATCTATCGAACTTCTTTGCGCCAGACTCTAGTTGTCTTTGGATACCTTCATAACGCACTAGACACTCTTTTTCGTGAGCATCTAGTCGTATCAGAGTTTCTTTTACTGTAGCCATCTATGAGTTCCAACCTTCTGGATAACCAAAGAGAATACTAGGGGCTTTAGATTCAGCTATTTGAGAAGCTATAGAGGCTTCGATTGCAGCGACTGTTTCATCACCTAAGTTCTCTTTTACCCACGCGATTACGACATCTTGTCGCAAAGAGTCAAAGCCTAAATAGCCGTCTTTGGTTGCATCCGGTGTAAAATTGGTAGTACCGTAACTGCGCCCAGAGTGTTCGGTCTCACCGATAGTCTCAGAGTCACTTACGTGATAATGGACTTGAGTGACACCATTGTCTGGGTTGCGTTCTAGTTGTGCGATTGTCCAAGTAGACATAATTATATTCCTTCGTTAAGTGATGCGTTATAAGCGGCAATAACCGCGTCTGTATGTACAGCGGCACAAATAGCTTGCACCTCTGTAGATTCGTTACTGTAGTCATCACCTGCGCTAACTACGTGTCTGTGGTAGCCAGAGGATAGCTCTGTGCCGTCCTCTAGGACTTTGGTGCAGGTTCGTACTTGTACTGCTTTGAACTCACCAACGATCTCTATCTTGTCTTCGGTTATTACTTTTTCTAAAGCCATTTTTGTTTCTCCTGTCTGTGCCTACCGTCCGATAGGCGTATGGTTAAGTTATGAGTTGGTTTTGTATGTTATTGTTCCAGATAATTCACCAACAGCCCAATCCGCAGAGGCATTAGAATGTGTGCTTCCTGACTGTCTCATGTAAAACCTGCTGTCTATGTGAGCAAGAAGCGAAACAATATCAACAGTTGCAATTCCTGAGTTATTACCAGTTACACCTGCATCGTAGTATGACCTAGCAGGAGCATAAGGAAGTCCGCTAATATATGTAAGGCTAGAACCTTGTGATGATATGCTGGCTATTTTTATCATAAATGAACAAGTAACCAAGTTACCTACTTTTGTGTAGTATCCATCCTGAGTATTGTATGTAGCTGTAATAGCACCTCCAGTATATCGAGCTGGAGAAGGATTCCACGAGCCAGTTTCAAAATCCGAAAGTTTATTAGCCGCGCCTGTGCCGCCTAAGTAGACACCGCCTGATAGGTAGAGGTCTTTGAACTTAGCCGCTGAACGCCCAAGGTCCGTAACGGAATTAGTGTAGGGTTCTATTCTAGCGTTGGTGTGGTTAAACAACAGAGCCGCATTGTTACCTTGCCCTTTTACTACCAAGTTAGAGCCATTATCGGATGCAATAGTACCTAAGACTACGCCATCTTTGCGGAAAGCCGCAATATCACCGTCACTATCCATCCTGTTAAATAAAGCAACAGTACCTTCGCTTCTTGCAGAGCTTATATAACCAGTAGACGAAAACGCGTGTCCTGCATCTCCACCTGCACCGTTGTTTGAAGGGTCTGTATCAGTAGTCCCCACCAAAAGATTTTGAGAGGCATCGATTCTAAATGCTTCTTGGTT
>TARA_B110000259_G_scaffold403_1_pt1 | contig 11424 bp, 10 predicted proteins | sample TARA_B110000259 | Tara Oceans TARA_B110000259 (sample SAMEA4397649) | marine metagenome | biome: Polar Biome; feature: [SRF] surface water layer (ENVO:00010504); material: water (ENVO:00002006), including particulate matter (ENVO:01000060) such as... | depth 5 m | reverse complement strand
GTTGCGCCGACATAGGCCGTCTGTTTCAGCTCAGGTAGATAGTGGCATACCTGTTGCTGCAGATCGATCAGACGCTGCTCGACTAAGATCCCTAAAACCGCCGCCGTAATGGATTTCGCCATAGATTGGGACAAATGTAGTTTAGCAGCGTCCAGAAACCCAAAGTAAGATTCCTGCTTAAGGACGCCGTTATGCATAACCAGGAAACCATCCGTGTAGGTCTCGTCTAGAAACGTATCCAGATCGCACTTTCCAAGATAGGGCAAATCAAGTTTTACCGAATCAAGCGTGTTGGCCATTTTTCGCAAGTCAAATGCACTGTCCTCTCCGCTTGCGCCCTTGGCAACAACCGCCGTTGCCAAGAACTCACTCACATGCTGAAAAGACCACCGATTCCATGGCGGTGAATCCCAGCTCTGTCGTGGAAGGTTTTCCAGTTGATTTGCCTGCATTTCGGCAGGCACACTCATTGAGCTTTTATAACTCATTGCTATCGTCCAAGTTTGTATCTCGGCCATTCTTGCTGGCTTTAAATGACATCACAACAAAAACTCAAATTAATAATCGCGTATTCCCGATACCGATAGCATTAGGACAAATCTATCTATTCGCAGGGTATTTTTGCTAACATCCGCCGCAAGCTAACACCCCAACACTAGTCACCTCTGCGCGGTAATCTGTTTTGCACCTGCTAATCATTCTTCTTCTGCTCTTCCCGGCGACGACATTGGCTGCGGCCGAACAACTCGATGACCTCAGGGCTAACGGCACTCAGTTTCGCCTAAAAGGGGATTTCAATGCCTCTTATGAGATTTTTGAAAAGATCCGTAACACCGCGCCGCAGGACCCAACCTACGCCGTGTTTCGACTAAACACCCTCAGCACCCACCTAAGCTGGGAAGAATCGCAGACGCTATATGATGATGAATTACTGACACTGTCTGCCACTGTGTTGCAATGGTGTGAAAACTCGAGCGATATGAGAGCCAACCTCTATTGCGGCCATAGCCACTTTACCCTGGCGTTTTTTAACGGATTACGCGGCAATTACATACGCGCCGGTCGACACGGCTCAAATGCCATAGACTATTTTGAACTAGCGCTTGAGGCACAACCCGATTTACTCGAAGCCAAAATGTATTTAGGTGTTTCCTACTACTATGCTGATAATTTACCCAGCTTTCTAAAAGTTATTAGCCGATTATTATGGTTCATACCCACCGGCAGCTCTGAGAAAAGTCTGCCTTACCTGCAAGGTGTGATTGAGTCTGACTCGCAATTTGCGGATGTTGCTTTGTATATCTACGCAACATTACTTATTGATGGGGTCGGTGCTGAACAGCAAGAAGCCATAAGATCCCTGCAGGTGCTGGTTAATCGATATCCAGAAAACACGCGATTCACGCTACGACTGATATCTGTATTTGTTCTGGAAAGGGAGTTCGACTTAGCACTTGCGATGACCAATGCGGCACTAACACAGCAGGATATATCGAACCTCGATCGAAGCTTGCTTGAACTGTGGAAGACCCAATCATTATTGGGACTCGGCGAGTTGGATGAGGCTACACAGGCCTTTAACCAAGTAGACCTCGACGGTTTGGGTGACGCTGAACCCGTTCCAGGCTGGAGTATGGCTTGGCAATTCTTAACACAAGCGCAGTTACATGACCTCAATCAACAGCGCAAAGATGCCATTGAGAACTATCAACGGGTCATCGACTTAGGCAAGAAGACCTTTATCAGCCCGGTCCTCTATGAGACTGCCGAGGCCGGTTTGAAACAACCGTTCAGGCTTTCAACTGACTAGTTTACGCATCGACGCCTGTCATAATCTAATTGTCACCACACCCTATCACCTTGCACCAACAACTTTATTCCACCACAAAGGGGCGACAATAATCGCCAAACGCACACTCGCTCTTGGCGCTTGCTAACGAGCACCACATATTATCCGGCTGCAATTCTACAATCGACAGTGTTAACATACGCCCTAAACCACCCCTTAGATAGGACGTCTACTTGAAGAATATTAACCTAACGCTTTTACTGACTCTGGTCTTACTCGCTTGCGTACAGTCAGCCCAAGCTGAACAAGAGTGGGAATTCGAAATCACGCCTTACCTGTGGGCCACCCAACTTGATTCAGAAGTCCGTGTTGGTGAATACAGCGCTGGTGCGTCGTTGGAGTTTAGTGACATCGTTGATACGCTGGAGATGGGGCTCATGGGTCAATTTGAGGCCAGAAAAGGGCGTTGGTCGGTTTATTCAGATCTTGTCTATTTTAATTTAGCGGATGACCAATCCCTTACACCGGTTACTGAAATTTCATCTGACCTGAAACAAACCGTGAGTTTAGTGATGGCTGGCTACAAGCCTAAGAATTTGGAAGTGCTCGATATCTACTTCGGCGTACGCTATGACAAAGTTGAAATAGACCTTGATCTTAACGGCGCCATTATTGACCGCGGCTTATCTTCGAGCGTTGACTGGATTGACCCAGTTGTTGGCGTACGAGCACGCTATCCATTAAACGATCAGTGGTCTTTAGAGTCACAACTATTTTATAGCGCGGGTAAGGCGGACTACACAGTACTGGCAAATGCGGGTGTTAGATGGGCCTTTGGCGAAAAATGGTCATCAACGTTCTCATATCGTTTTTCAGATATTGACTATGATGACGAGCGTGGCTTCAAGGAAACTTCACAGGGGTTCATGATCGCCTTTGGTTACCGTTTCTAGTCCAACCTCAATCACCTACCGATTAGATCGAGGCGTCCGCTTCGATCTGACCAACGACTCGTTCAAGTCGTTTGATGCCCTGTTCAATCAATCCTTGTGATACAGCCGCATAGTCTAAAATCAATTCGACCTTTGCAGGTGACGTGTTGTCGTAGGCATCGAAGAAACGACCGAGAGTCTGAAACAGCTAGCCAATCATTTCTATCCCGATCGCTGGGATTACCTCAGGGCAGTGACGCGCAAAGAACGCAATGCCACGACCGTACTCGCGTTACCCATCACCGAGGCTTCCGCAAAGAGACAACAGGCGGGCCGGGTGACGACGCAGAAGATTCTAACTTGCCGGTTTGGGCGGGTGTTGTACTTATGTTGTACCTGTGTTGTACCTATGTTGTACCTATGTTGTACCTATCACGACAACCCTGGACAAGACGATTGCCTGCGTTCGAATGCCCGATGCTGTTGCTGAACCTGAACACATAAGCCATTACACTATTGAATAAAAGCAAGACCCAACAAAAAGGATCAAACCATGAGCACCGTGACTGATGATCAAAAAACCGTTGTGGCCCTAGATGAGATCACCGCTAAGTTGGATATGGCTGCGCCGATCCCCTTCTCACTTGAACACGCGGAGGAAGACCTCATACTCGGCTTGTATAAGCCACAGTCGCCCGATGAGCAATCACCGCATGAGCAAGACGAATACTATTTCGTTGCACGGGGCAACGGTGAAATCAGCGTTAACGGTGTAATGGAAGCTTTTACCACTGGTGACGCGCTATTCGTGCCCGCGGGCGCTGATCATGGTTTCCTGAACACGTCAGCGGACTTTTATTGCTGGGTCATTTTCTATGGACCCAAATTCGAGATTGGCTGATGGCTTGAAGCCTTTAGATCTTGGTCAGCATGCAGGCTTCAGCAGCTACTAGGAATTATCAAGTTCATTGCTATACTGGCTAAAAATCGCCGGGACACAATAATGAACAATAAGAACCCGAAACTCGCTATAAGCGCCATTATTCCACTGTTGCTATTGATCGCTGCTTCACTGCCGTCCGTTGCAGCGAAGCCGGATTTCTCCGGGGTTTATGATGTAGCGACACTCACACCATTCCAACGCCCAAAGGAATTTGGTGACAATTTATTCCTTACCAAGAAGCAAGCGAGCGCAATAACCGACGAGGCCGCAGCGGCCGCTAAAGAACGCGATAGAAACCTGGGACCCACCAAAGGCGCGCCGCCGGTCGGCGGAGCGGCGCCTATTGGCGCTGACGAGGGCGCAAGGGAAACCAGTGGTGCTGGAAATGTCGGTGGCTACAATAATTTTTGGGTTGATGCCGGCACAGATGTGTTCAGTGTTGATGGAAAATTTCGAACATCGATCATTACCGAACCAAAGAATGGACGTATGCCGTCTTTGACACCGCAGGCGATGAAAATCGCTATGGAAAGACGAAAGTTTTACAAACCTAATGATGGTTCAGCCTGGTGGGTGAACCTCGAGGGTGCAGGCCCCTACGACGGACCAGAGTCGTTAGCAACATCTGAGCGATGTATTATCGGTTTCACAGGCGCAACACCCACTTTTCCGAGCCTCTACAACAACTTTAAGAGAATTGTACAAACCCCAGGTCATGTGATGATTCTTCTTGAGATGGTGCATGACGCACGCATCGTGCGCATGAACTCTGAACACCGGCCAGCGGCACTACAACACTGGCTCGGAGACTCCATCGGCTGGTGGGAGGGCGACACTTTGGTGGTCGATACCATCAACTTCCACCCATTATCAAGACAGGCACGCGGCGGCTCAACCAACATGCATGTCATCGAGAAGTTTAGCCAAATGAATGATGGCAATGTGCTCTACAGCTTCACGGTCGATGACCCAAGCGTATGGGCACAAGCATGGTCAGGCGAATATGTCTGGCGTAAAAGCGATGATCGCGTCTATGAATATGCGTGCCATGAAGGCAACTACTCAATGGAAGGCATTTTGAAGGGCGCCCGAATTCTTGAATCTGAAGCACCCGGCGTTGTTGAAAGCGACTAGTCATCTAAAGCCTAAAAAATCCAGCCTCGAACAGCAACTAAGGTTGATTGATAAGGCTCGAGGCGCAAGTAGGTAACGATAGAGGTACGCTTGGTATTATGATGCAAGACGGCAACGCTTCCAATAATACTCTCGACTACCCCTCGCAGGTAGCATCCCGCTAGACACAAACGCTTGGCCGATTATATTTGATGGATTACATGCAATGAAGTCACAGATCGTAGCAAGCGAATGTAATGCCGCCCACTTTCCTCAAAATTCCCTTAGCGGTTTCCATAATTGCCTCGATCAAAACATCGATGGTATCGAATTCGATGTTCACCTAAGTCGTGATGGAGCGGTCGTGATACAACACGACACCCAACTCAACAAACAGATTACCCGGGACAAAAATGGCGATTGGCTGCAAAGTACGGGGCCAGCACTTGGCGATCTCACGTTGGACGAACTCAGACAGTATGATATTGGTCGTTACTTAGCTGATTCAGCAGAAGCAAAAGCCTATCCAAACTACCAGCCCATCGATGGCGAGAAGATCCCAACGTTGGATCAATTTCTCGCTGCGCACGATCAGCACGTAAACAAGCCAACACTCTGGATCGAACTCAAGTCGTCGCCCTTCGAGCGAACTATCGGCGCCGATCCAGAACAGCTTCTGGACAAGGTCATGGCGGTTGTTCTTCAATATGATTTAGTCGCGCATTGCATTTTAATTGCCTTCGAATGGGACGTACTCGTCACTGCAAAAGAAAAATACCCAGACATACAAACTGACTTCCTCACCATCAATTCCAATTACATTCGCTCAACGCTTAAAAACCAGCCTGATGCAGACCCCTATTTACTCTACGGTGAATTTGAACCAAGAAAACACGATAAGGATTTCGCCAAGGCGATTGCCGCAGCGGGCGGAGATTGGTGGGGCCCCCTAATTACAGATGTGACACCGGCCGACGTTGAATATGCACAAAGCCTAGGTATAAAAGTGAATCTGTGGAATGTTGAATCGACACAGCAAGGTATTGAGCACGCAATTTCGTTCAATGCTGACGCGTTAACAATTTCAGATGCCACAATGTTGCAGCGTCAAATGAGACTCAGTAAATAAGATCAGTGCAGCTTGATTCGGCGGTCTATTCACTGGATCGCGTCCAACAAATCAAACACACCTTCTTCGCGCAAAACACGCATACCCAAACGTTGATCAGATACACCTGAACGCAACAAATAATCGAACTGCAATTTTCCTGCACCCTCGTCAGCTTCAAAATATCGACAATCGATCTGGTCTGTGACGGTTAACTGTTCGCTCAGCTCAATCAGGTGTGATGAGAACATAAACAGGCAATCATGTTTTGAAGCAAACCGCTCCAATATGGCCAAAGATGCATCCAGCGCATCTTTTACATTGGTCCCCTTGAACGGTTCATCTAGCAAGGCAATAACCCGATAGCCATCGGCGATCGCCTGAGCAACCGCCTTCGCTCGCAATGCTTCTGCTCGAAAATAACTGATGCCGTTACGCAAATCATCACTCAAGGATATGGAACTAAACAGTCGCTGCGTCGGCGTAAACTTAAAATGGGTCGCCGGCACCCCCATGCCAAGATGGGCAAAATACAGCGCCGTGGCAATGGCACGGAGGTACGTCGTTTTACCGGCCATATTGGGTCCCGTCAGAAACAGAACTCGCTTGCTCTGATCAAGCTCAACAGGATTACCGACAGCGTCCTGAACGAAGGGGTGCACTAAACCTTGCGCGCTAACAGCGAGCGATCCCTCTTGCAGCTCGGGTAAAACAAAACGATTTGCACTCGTCACATCCGCCATTGCCACCAATGCTTCCACCTCAAATACGAGTTGCAACAACCGGTCTAGTGCCGATTTCTCGTGTATTCGAAAAACTTGATCGAGTCTTAGGATCTTCCAATACCATCCTCCGACATCCTCTTCGGGCAGATTTTTCAAACCTGGTCTAGCCAAAATCTCTCGCATTTCGTCGATCAAGGGCGCCAGTTCACCAGCTGCTGGCGCCAGCTGAGGTTGGTCGACAAGTTCTTTCACCTTGCTAACTAGCCTGCTGGTCACCTGCACGCCGAAGGCAATTCTAAAGTAGTAGCGATCATGGCTCGACCATAGTGAAAATGCGTTAAGGCTAAACTCGATTAAATTATTTTGGGTGACCGCGGGCATGACTTCATGCAAGTAAGTATAGGTTCGGCTTGTCGCGTAGGCAGAGGGCATCAATAAAAAGGCTTGGCGTTGCTCGATGATAAAAGCGATGGCTTGCTGAGTATTAAGGATAAGAGCAACACTCGACCAAGGGTGCTCCATACGTCGACGCAGCACATCAGCCCCACCCGCACTTGTGGTCAAGTTACAAAACTGGAACAAGGATTCTTCCGCCGAATCGGGCGTAAAGATTTCAAGGTCTTTGATCGTGTGCTGATCAAGAACCAGAATATCAGTATTCAATAAAGTACCTCTGTGCCGAGTTTAATAAATCTAAAATGCGAGCAGGTATGGTTAACCTGATTTGCCAATTCGCCGCAACCCTATGAATCTTGTGTCCTGCCGCTTCCCCTCAATGACAGAGCAATAGCGACACTGGCAAGGGATTCTAACCCATGCAGGCCCTTCGCGCTCTTGCACCCTGCGTCTGGGATGACAGTAAAAACGCGCCACCGTTGATTACATACACCTGTGTATGTATTGTTGTTCGTCATGAAAGCGCAAACACTCACCAATCTCAATGATGCACGCAGCCAAGCGACGCGATCACGTCTCGTCCAGGCAACCATCGATTCATTGATTGAACACGGTTATTCAAAGACCACCGGCGTCGAAATCTGTCGTCGCGCTGGGGTAACCCGTGGCGCATTGAACCATCACTTCCCTGACTATTCAGCGCTATTGATCGACGCACTTCGCGAAGTTTACACAACGCTAAAAGTCGAACCTGACGCAAGCAGCCTTGAACGGGTTGTTCGGTCTGGCTACAAAAATGTCGTACAACCCGAGTTTAAGGTCGTCATCGAGCTTTGGTTAGCATCACAAAATGACCCTGCGATCGGCGACAAATTAGCCAGAGCGATAGCCGAGAGCGCTTATGCCTTTTCACCCAAAAGCTTTCGTCGCGCTGGTATCGGGGAACCGGCTGCCAACGCAATTTACTACACACTATTTGAATTACTTATCGCCATTGGTTTGGGGCGCGCCACAAGCGGCGGCAAAGCTTCAGCACATGAGCACATGGTATTTGAAACAATGCTCGACCTCGCACGACAGCAGGATTCACTGGGAGTCAAAAATAATGAATAAAGACGAGAATAATACGCAGTACAGCATATGCACAATCTGTGACATCGGTTGTCAGCTTCGTCCCGAAACCGAAGATGGCAAACTCATCAGCATGAAAGCACACGACAACCCTGGTCTGGCAAGAAATGTTTGTTTCAAAGGTATCGCCGCGCCACACGTTCATAACCATGACGAACGACTGCGGGTGCCTCTCAAGCGTGTTGGTGAACGTGGCGAAGATAAGTGGGAGGAGATCTCTTACGAGCAAGCGATGGACGAAATCGCTGAACGTCTTAAGGGTGTCGTTGACGAACATGGACCTGAATCGCTTGTGGTTTCGACGTCTGGTTGGAATACGCAAACCACCCACTCCATGGACCGTCGCTTCATGAACGCACTCGGCAGCCCAAACTACATCAGTGGTGTCTCATTGTGTGCCGGTAACACCGCTGCCGTTAACAAGCTCACCTATGGTTGGTTTCCTTTTGCCGACATCGCCAACTCAAAGTGTATTGTTTTGTTTGGTCACAATCCAAGAAAGCATAGTTGGACGCCCATCTTCAATATGATCAACGCTGCGAAAGCTAACGGCGCCAAGGTCATCGTTTTGGATCCACGCATTTCAGACCAAGCCGAAACGGCCGATGTACACTTGAGATTACGATCTGGTACAGACGCCGCGATGTGTCTGGGCTGGTTGAATGTCATTATTAACGAAGAACTTTATGACAAGGCTTTCGTTGATGAATATACAACCGGCTTCGCTGAGCTTAAAGCGCGTGTTAATGAATATCCTTTGGCGCGCGTTGCTGAAATCACGGGTGTTGATGCAGAACTTATCGCCGAGACTGCGCGCATGTACGCCAATGCAGACAGTGCCTGTATCCCATGGACGCCGATCACCGATATGCAAATATCATCAACTTCTGCCATTCGATTGCACAGTATTCTTCGCGCGATAACCGGCAATCTGGACTCACCAGGCGGCGATCTATTGAGCGGCTTTAACCCAAACTACATCTCTGAGTCTGAGCTCGGTAATCACGACATGCTATCGGCTGAGCAAAAGGCTAAACAGCTCGGCGCGGACATTCATCCCGCCTATACGTATCGCGCACAGGAAATGCTCAGTGAACATACACAACGTGTTTGGGGCCAGCCTTACGCAGACATTGTGATGGGTTGCTACATGGCAAACCCAAGCGCAACTTTCCGCGCGATGGCAACGGAAAAGCCTTATCCCGTCAAAGCCTTCTTTACGCTTGGCAATAACTCACTGATGAGCTATCCCAACCAACATCAAATCTTAAAAGGCATGATGAATCAGGATTTGATCGTCGCTCAGGAAATTTTCATGACACCCACGGCGATGCTGGCTGACTATGTGATCCCCGGTGACGTTTTCACCGAACGTAATCACGTGGCGGATAGTTGGAACTGGCGCGCCGGTCTTTCGCTATCGCAAAAGGTTGTTGAGCCGCCTGAAGAAGCTTGCAGCACGTTTGAGTTTTGGACTGACTTGGCGCACAGAATGGGATTCGGCGATCTGTTTCCTTGGCAATCCATTGAGGAAATACTCGACCACCGGCTTACGCCAAGCGGCATGTCCTTCGATGAGTTCTCGAACAAACATTATATGTATGGGGAGCCGCCAGAGTTCCAGAAGTATAAGAAAACGGGCTTTGGCACACCGTCAGGCAAGGTTGAACTTAAGTCGAGCATCTTAGAAGAACTCGGCTTTGATCCCCTACCCTATTATCGCGAGGGACCTGCCGTCAGCGAAGAGTATCCTTATCATGTCTTTACCGGCGTGCGCGAAGATGCGTTCTTCCAAACCGGTCAACGACAAGTAAAAGTATTAAGAGACAGAAGCCCCACACCCAAATTGTTTATGCACCCTGCCGATGCTGCGCGACAGGAGATCGAAGATAACCAGTGGGTCAAATTACAAACCAAGACCGGTGAAGTGACCGCTAAAATACTCATACAAGCGTCGATGAAAGAGGGTCACATTCGCGTACCCCACGGTTGGTGGTATCCAGAAATGCGTGGTACGGCAGCGCTAGCCGGATCGTTTATTAGCAGCGATGCGGTACTTTGCCCCGATGATCCTGAATTTTTAGATTACGAACAAGGCATACCGCATTTCAAAGGTTTTCCTGGACGCATCGTGAAACTCGATGAAGCACCCGCGGGCATGTCCGAGCAAGTGTTAGCTGGCTAGCGTCGGTAAAGCATTGGGTTTAACCATGCTCTAATTCGTGTATAACGGCGCTGTCGATTTACATTTAGCATATGCATGACGCGCTTACATCAACTTAGCAGGTGAACGTTAATGGATGACACAATCGTTGGCACGACGCTCGGCTTAGCAGCCTTGCTGGTGACAGCAACGGCTATTGGTCTCTGGATTCGGGCGATAAGAACCGTCGCCATCGGCTCGAGCCGTGTTTGGTACATTGCCGCATTCGTCATAGCGACAGGTATGAGCGTAACCGCTTTTAATCTCGACACACATTGGGCTGGCCATGTTGCAGCGGGCTTATCTATTTTTGTCGCGTTGTTTTTCTTTCTCACCGCAGCAATCGGTCCGCAAAAAGTTGATACGGGCGCCATTAAGGTTGGCTCGGCGTTGCCCGTATTCAGTGGTAATGATGAACATGGCAAACGCTTCGATTCCAATGAACTTGCAGGCAAGCCGGTCCTCATTAAATTTTTTCGCGGACATTGGTGACCTTACTGTGTCGCCGAGTTACGGCGATGGGAAGAGCTTAGAGAGAACTTTGATGCTCGGGGTATACGCATCGTGACGATATCAACCGACACTGAAGCAGAACTCTTGTCCGGCCACAAGAAACACAATTTAAAAGCGACCATGCTTTCGGATCGCGAGCTGGCGATAACGGATCTGTTTGGTTTACGAAATATGGGGCTTCATTCAGGTATGCCCGGCGGCGCCAAAGCGCTGCCAGTACCCACGTCTATTCTTGCAGACGATACGGGTAAGGTTGTGTGGATGGACCAATCGGAGCACTACCAACAGCGCTCAGATCCTGATTACGTGAAAGCGGCGCTGGCAGAACACCTGGACTCGCGCTGATTTACAACGGGTTTATTTAACCGCGTAAACGCCCACATCATCATCGCTCAACTGAAGGTCTTGGTAGACGGGTTGAATAGTCGGCCGAGCCGCTTCGTTAAAGCGATCAATGCACGAGCGTTTTGACCGCATACCGGGCTAGTTTTCGAAGGCTCGCCTTAGGCTCACCGGTTCTGGCTCTCAGGGCTATTGTTTGAAGCGTTGCCTGCAGTAACTTCGCGGTCAG
>TARA_B110000259_G_scaffold171469_1_pt1 | contig 11427 bp, 7 predicted proteins | sample TARA_B110000259 | Tara Oceans TARA_B110000259 (sample SAMEA4397649) | marine metagenome | biome: Polar Biome; feature: [SRF] surface water layer (ENVO:00010504); material: water (ENVO:00002006), including particulate matter (ENVO:01000060) such as... | depth 5 m | reverse complement strand
TTTATCATGCTAGTTTTATTAGGCTTTCCTATTGCATTTACATTAATAGCTATGGGCGTTGGTTTTGGTTATTACGCATATTACGACGGTCCACCAGAAATCTTCTCTGAGATATTTGATAATAATATATTCTACTTGTTAAATCAAAATACGTATTCTGTTATGGAGAACGATACCCTGGTAGCAATACCGCTTTTCTTGTTTATGGGTTATGTTGTCGAAAGAGCAAATATTGTAAATAGGCTCTTCTTCTCGCTATATATGGCTGCTCGTAATTTACCAGGATCTCTTGCAATTGCTGCATTACTTACTTGTGCCGTATTTTCAACGGCATCAGGGATTGTTGGTGCCGTTGTGACATTAATGGGATTGCTAGCTTATCCTGCAATGGCAAATGCAAATTATAATAAAAGTTTTGCTTCAGGCGTGATTTGTGCAGGAGGCACTCTTGGAATACTCATTCCACCTTCGATTATGTTGATTGTGTATGCTGCAATTGGAAATCTTTCACCACTACGTTTATATGCTGCAGCTGTATTCCCTGGGTTATTATTAGCTGGATTCTATATAGTCTATGTTATTTTTAGGGTTTGGTTGACGCCATCCTTAGCACCAAAACCAAATTTAAAAGATATACCACCACAGCGCCAAATTTATTGGGATCTCTTAGTATCTTTCGTTCCTTTAACTCTATTAATTACGGTAGTTTTAGGCTCAATTCTTGGTGGACTTGCAACACCAGCTGAAGCTGCTGCGATGGGTGCTTTAGGCGGTATTATTTTAGCTATATTATACCGAGCTATGACTTGGGATAAATTAAAAGAAAGTGTGTTTTTAACCGCAAAAGCAACTGCAATGGTCTGTTGGTTGTTTGTTGGTTCTTGGACTTTTGCGTCTGTATTCTCATACTTAGGTGGGCATGACTTAATTTCACACTGGGTTATTGGTATGGATTTGACAACGATCCAGTTCTTAATTTTAGCACAGTTAATTATATTCATATTGGGTTGGCCATTAGAATGGTCGGAAATATTAATTATTTTTGTACCAATATTTCTTCCATTATTAGAGCCTTTTGGAGTTAATCCATATTTCTTTGCTATGTTGGTTGCACTGAATTTGCAAACATCTTTCCTCACGCCTCCAATGGCCATGTCTGCCTATTATTTGAAGGGTGTTTTAAAAGATCAAATTGAATTAATTGAAATATTTAAAGGTATCATGCCTTACTTATCTATTGTTATCTTTACGATGTTTCTCATGTATGTATTCCCTGGAATAGCCCTATGGTTCCCAGACTACTTATTTGGTAAATATATACCATGATTAAAGAGCCTAACACTTTAACAGCGATGGAAGCTGTAAATTCCATCGCTTCAGGGTCACTAAGTTCAGTAGATTTAGTGCAGTCTTGTTTAGATCAAATATCAAAAACTGATAATGAAATAAATGCATGGGCATACCTTGATAGTGAAAATGCTCTAAAGCAAGCTGAAGAATGTGATCGAATACGAAAAGAGGGAAAAGCAACTGGGCCGCTTCATGGTATACCAGTTGGTTTAAAAGATGTGATTGATACATCTGATATGCCAACAGAGTTTGGAACTCCAATCTTTGAAGGTCATCAACCTCATAAAGATGCCAGAATTGTAGAAAGATTACGAGAATCTGGTGCTGTGATAATGGGAAAAACAGTCACAACTGAATTAGCCTTTATGCACCCAAGCAAGGCACGAAATCCTCATGATTTAAAAAGAACACCAGGAGGATCGTCAAGTGGATCAGCTGCAGCTGTAGCAGCCAATCATGTTCCAATTGCAGTTGGTACACAGACAAATGGTTCTGTAATTCGACCAGCATCATTTTGTGGCACCTATGGCTTCAAACCCTCATCTGGCACCATTCCTAGATCTGGTGTGCTTCAAACATCACAAACTCTAGACCAGGTTGGATGTTTTGGTCGCTCCTTGGCTGATGTTGGGCTTCTAAGTGATGTTTTAGGTTCATATGATCAAAATGATTTAAATAGTTTCTCGCGCCCACGCCCAAAAATGATGGATGGTGCACTCTCTGAGCCGCCAGTTACTCCAGATTTAGCTTGGTTAGATTTGCCATTCTATGATCGCTTGGCATTAGAAACACGTGAAGGTTTAGATGCTATAACAGACATTTTAGGCACACAAGTTACTAAAATGACTGCTGCTGATCAACTTTCTAATTTGGTCGCTGTACAAGCAAGAATACATGAATATGAAATTTGCAAACATCAAAGCAATGTTTTTGATCAAAATTGGGATAGACTTAGTGTTACTATAAAAGAAGTTATTAGTCGTGGTCGTCAGATTAGTGAAGATGAATATAATGATGCGCTGGCTGTTAAAACTTCAGCTCAAGATTTTTTTGCTGATTTCTTTACTGAGTTTGATGCTATTATCGCTCCCGCTGCAATTGGTGAAGCACCATTTGTTAAGGACCAAACAACTGGAGACCCAATTTTTTGTACACTTTGGACATTGGCTGGGTTACCATCCGTAACACTACCACTTTTGGTAGGGGAAAATGATATGCCAATCGGTGTCCAATTAATAGGTGAGATCGAACAAGATGGGCGTTTATTAAGAACTGCAAGTTGGCTACAACAATTTTTGGCTTCAGAAGCCTCAAAATAAAGGAGAGAAAATGTCTTATAATATTAAATTATTAGTTGGTTTCATTGGCACAGCAATATTAGTTATATTTATTGGTGGTTTATCCTATTCAATTTCTACTGGATTTGCTGGGTTCTCAGGTGGTTTCCCATTCATGATTATTGCAATAATTGTATGCTCTGCTGCGATCTATGATTTTTGGTCTGAATGTGTTCGTAAAAAATGAATAAACCCCGCTTATGGATAACGCGGAAATTATCAGATGCTACCCTTGAGCGGGCTGATAGAGATTATGAACTTGTTGTAAACTTAGCTGATCATCCAGGGACAAAAGAGGAAATAATTTCTGCAAGTTTTGAATTTGATGCTATAATTCCTTGCCACTCTGAAATATTTTCCGCTGATGTAGTCTCCAAATTTGGCCCACGATTAAAAATTGTTGCTAATCACTCTGTTGGTATTGATCATTGTGATTTATTAGCATTAAAAAGCAGAGATATTATAGTTACAAATACACCAGATGTATTATCAGACGCTACAGCAGAAATAGCCATGCTACTAATGCTTGGTGCGGCCAGGAAAGCAATCTCTGGTGATAATATCGTCAGAAGTGGTGCTTGGACAAATTGGTCACCATCTTTTATGGTTGGAAAACAAATTACCGGTTCAAGATTAGGCATTATTGGTATGGGGCGTGTTGGGCAGGCGTTTGCAAAAAAAGCTCGTGGTTTTGATATGGAAATACACTATTTCAATAGAACTAAATTAAGCAGTGATCTTTCTTTTGGTGCAATTTATCATTCTTCAATTGAAAGTTTACTTGAAGTATCTGATTTTCTATCGTTGCACTGCCCTTCAACACCAGAGACTTATTTATTAATGAATGAAATTCGCTTAAATCTAATGCCTATGGGATCCATTATTGTTAACACTGCGAGAGGTTCATTAATTGATGAAAAAGCTTTGATTAATGCATTGCAATTGGGACAAATTTCAGCAGCTGGGTTGGATTGTTATCAAGATGAACCAGGCGGTAATCCTGAATTTTCAAAGTTTAATAATATTTTTATGTTACCCCATATAGGTAGTGCTACTGTAAAAACTCGAGATGCAATGGGTTTTCGTGCACTTAACAATTTAGATTCTTATTTTGCAGGAAAGACACCTGCTGACATATTATAAATAAAAGGAAATAAAATGACACAACTTGCTTTTCTGGGACTTGGTGTAATGGGTTATCCAATGGCTGGACATTTATTGAAAGCGGGACACGATGTAACTGTCTATAATAGAACAATTGCAAAAGCTGAAAAGTGGACTGAAACTTACGGTGGAAGTTCTAGAGAGAAACCTTCTGAAGCAGCTGAAGGTGCAGATATGGTTATTGCTTGTGTTGGAAATGATGATGACTTGAGATCAGTATGTTTGGGTGGTGATGGTGCCTTTGCATCTATGAAGCCAGGTAGTATTTTTATTGACCATACAACCGTTTCTGCTGCTGTTACGAAAGAGTTACATGATATTGCAGAATCTCTTGGAATTGCCTTTGTTGATGCGCCAGTATCTGGTGGGCAAGCTGGTGCAGAAAATGCACAACTTTCAATCATGTGTGGTGGTGCTCAAGAACATTATAATAAAGCAGAGCAAATAATGAATATTTATGCAAAATTATGTAAGAGAATTGGAGATAGTGGTTCTGGCCAATTAACAAAGATGTGCAATCAAATTGCTATTGCAGGTTTGGTGCAAGGTTTGTCAGAAGCGTTACATTTTGCACAAAAAGCTGGTTTGAATGGTAAGGATGTAATTGAAGTGATTAGTCAAGGTGCTGCAGGGAGCTGGCAAATGGCGAACAGATATGAAACTATGTTAGATGATCACTACGAACATGGGTTTGCTGTAGATTGGATGAGAAAAGATTTAGGCATATGTTTGGATACAGCAAATGAGAATGGTGCAAGTCTCCCTATAACAGCTCTTGTTGATCAGTTTTATAAAGATATACAGAAAATGGGTGGTGGTCGATGGGATACATCTTCACTTCTTAAAAGGCTGAGTTAACATTTCTAAAATTTTATGAAATATGATCTATAATTAGATATATTGTGTAAGATATTAACCAAGACACTTTCCCTTACTTTATCTGCACTGTATGAAGCGTAAAATAGTGTTTTAAAGGCAATAAAGATGGCAATGGAAAAAAACTTTGATCCCACTTCTAGAGAAGCGGAAATTTGGAAGAAATGGGAAACAGCAAATGCTTTTAAAGCTGGAGCAAATGCCCAGCCAAATTCTGATAGTTATGCCATAATGATCCCGCCACCAAACGTCACGGGTGTTTTGCATATGGGGCATGCATTTAATAATACTTTACAAGATATCTTGATCCGTTGGCACAGGATGCGTGGATTTGATACGCTTTGGCAACCAGGCACTGACCATGCAGGTATTGCTACACAAATGGTTGTTGAACGTGAATTGGCAAAAAACAACGAACCAACACGATCTGAATTAGGCCGAGAAGTATTTTTAGAAAAAGTATGGGCTTGGAAAGAAAAATCGGGTGGTACAATAATCAACCAGTTAAAACGTCTAGGTGCTTCATGTGATTATTCACGCACAGCATTTACTATGGCTGGAGCTCATGGTGATACTAGAACAGGGCATGAAAATAGTGCTAATTTTCATGATGCTGTATTAAAAACTTTTGTAGATTTTTATAATAAGGGACTGATTTATAAAGGAAAAAGATTAGTAAATTGGGATCCACATTTTGAAACAGCTATCTCTGATCTAGAAGTTGAAAATATTGAAGTTGATGGCCATATGTGGCATTTCAAGTATCCATTGGTTGGCGACGAAACATATACTTATATTGAAAAAGATGAAGATGGTAATATTGTTTTAAGCGAAGAACGAAATTACATTTCAATAGCAACAACTCGACCAGAAACAATGCTTGGTGATGGTGCTGTAGCAGTATTTACTGATGACGAAAGATATGCCCCAATTGTTGGGAAGAGTGTTCATCTACCTTTGTGTAATAGAACAATTCCAGTCATTGTGGATGAATATCCAGATCCAGATTTTGGTTCGGGTGCTGTTAAAATTACAGGAGCTCATGATTTTAACGACTATCAAGTAGCAAAGCGCAATAAAATTCCAATGTATTCATTGATGGATACAAAGGGAGCGATGCGTTCAGATGACCTGGAGGATAATTTTGTTCCACAGAAATACCAAGGGATGGATCGGTTTGAGGCGCGTAAGGCTGTTGTGGCTGATATTAATGAATTAGGCTTGATGATTAAGGTTGAAGATAAAAAGGTTATGCAGCCTTTTGGTGATCGCTCAAAAGTAGTCATCGAACCAGCTTTAACTGATCAATGGTTCGTTGATACTGCACAAATTGTCCAACCAGCAATTGATGCTGTTAAAAATGGCACAACAAAAATTTTACCTGAAGGTGATAAAAAAGTTTACTTCCATTGGTTGGAAAATATTGAACCTTGGTGTATTTCTCGCCAGTTGTGGTGGGGCCATCAAGTACCTGTTTGGAATGACCATGATGGTAATGCATTTTGTGCGATGTCTGAAGAAGAAGCTATAAAACAAGCCCTAGAAAAATATCAGTCAGAATATCCAAATGATGACATTAAAATTATTGTTACAGATAATTTAAACCAGAATGATACTCAGGATAATATAGAAAAAAATATAAGAACAGTTCACCTATCAAGAGACTCAGATGTTTTAGATACATGGTTTTCATCAGGTTTGTGGCCATTTGGTACACTTGGGTGGCCTGAAAATTCAAAAGAATTAGAACGCTATTATACTTCTGACAATCTTAATAGAACATTAATAACTGGTTTTGATATCATTTTTTTCTGGGTAGCTAGAATGATGATGATGGGTATAGAAACAATGGGTAAAGTACCATTTGAAACTGTATATGTTCATCCATTGGTTCGTGATGAACATGGTAAAAAAATGTCTAAATCTACTGGTAATGTAATGGATCCATTAGACTTGATAGATAAATATGGTGCTGATGCTGTACGTTTTACTCTTACTGCAATGGCTGCAATGGGCCGTGATTTAAAGCTTTCTGAAAACCGTATTGAAGGATATCGTAATTTTGGCACTAAATTATGGAATGCGACACGTTTTGCAGAATTTAATAATGCATCCCCTAATGGTGAATTTAATCCTAAATTAGTAAAGCAAACACTAAATAAATGGATAATTGGTGAAACTGCTTTAGTTCGGGAGGCAGTTGATAATTCCTTGGAACAATATCGTTTCAATGATGCTGCAAATTCATTGTATGTCTTTGTTTGGAATAAAGTATGTGATTGGTATGTAGAGCTTTCAAAGCCACTTCTTCAAGGTGATGATCTAACTATAGCTGAAGAAACAAAAGAAACTTTAGCTTGGGTTTTGGATCAGTCATATATATTGTTGCATCCTATTATGCCTTTTATAACGGAAAATCTTTGGTCTGAAACTGGTTCTCGGGAAAAACTATTAGCGCACGCTGAATGGCCAATATATACTTCAAATGAATATGTAAGTGATATCGCTAATAAAGAAATGAACTGGGTAATATCACTTATCGAGCAAATTAGATCAGTTAGATCTGAAATGCGAGTTAATGCTGGGTTGAAAATTCCAATGATACAAATGTCTTTGGACGATGTGGCTCAGAAAGCTTTAGATAGTAATAAACCCATGATCATGCGGTTAGCGCGTATTGATAATATCTCAATAGCAGCTGAAGCTCCAAATGGAGCAATTACACTACCAGTGGAGGGTGGGCAGTTTTGTTTACCACTAGCAGATATAATTAATGTTGATGCTGAAAAGTCACGGCTAAATAAAGCTATAGAAAAATTAGAAAAAGAATTAAATTCAATTTCTCAAAAGCTTTCAAATGATAAATTTATATTAAATGCACCTGAAGCAGTAATTTTGGAAAATAGAAACAGAATAGAAATTGGTGGAGAAGAATTATTAGCACTTCAGGCTGCTTTAAGCAGAGTCATGGCTTTGGCTTAAATTTATTTGATTTATGTTCTGTTTCTTTTCTGGATTAAATGTGGTTATTTTAAACATAGTTGTAATAAAATGAGTTTGGATTAGTTGATGAGTAAGGATAAAAAATTATCACCAAGATTAACTGCACTATCACAATCGCTTCCATCTAGTGTACCATTTGTAGCGCCAGAAATGACAGAGCGATTATCCGGTATCCCATTTATTGCAAGATTAGGCGCAAATGAAAGCAGTTTTGGGCCATCTCCAAAAGTTAGACGGGTGATAGCTGAGTCTGGCTCAGAAGTTTTCAAATATGGTGACCCTGATGCTTTTGATTTAAAAGTAGAGCTTGAAAAGCAATTGAAAGTACCAAACCAGAATATTGTTGTTGGTGAAGGTATAGACGGATTAATGGGTATATTATGTAGATTAATGCTTGAAGAAGGGGATGTTGTTGTAACCTCTAATGGAGCATATCCAACATTTAATTACCAAGTAAAAGGTGTCGGTGGTAAATTGGAAACTGTGCCATATTTAAATGATTATGAAGATCCTAAGGCGTTAATTGCAAAAGCTAAGGAACAAAACGCCAAAATGATATACTTAGCTAATCCAGACAATCCAATGGGTACCTATCACACTGCAAGTATAATTCAAGAAATGATTGATTCTGTTCCTGATGGAAGTCTATTGGTATTAGACGAAGCTTATATTGAATTAGCCCCTCAAGGAACAGCACCTAAAATAGATATTTTAAACAAGAATATTATTAGACTAAGAACGTTTTCTAAAGCTTATGGCCTGGCTGGAGCACGTGTTGGATATGCAATTGGTCATATGGATTTAATAAAATCATTCGATAAAATTCGGAATCATTTTGGTGTTAATACCATTGGCCAAAAGGCTGCTTTGGCTGCTTTAAAAGATCAGCTATATGTTGCAGAAGTTTGTAAATCTATTTCACTTGGTCGTGAAAGAATTAATCAGATTGCAATAGAAAATGGTTTAAAAACAATTCCTTCATCTACTAATTTTGTTGCAGTAGATTGTGGTAGAGATGGTGATTTTACTCGAAAAGTATTGGCAGAGTTGGTTGCAATGGGGATATTTGTAAGAATGGCATTCGTTGCGCCTCAAGATAGATGTCTAAGGGTTTCTATTGGAATCCCTAAAGATATTGAACTTTTTGCAGAGGCATTTCCATTGGCTTTAAAAAAAGCTAGAAAACAATAATTAAAAAGTTTTATTCTATTGATGATTATTTCGTTGGAATGGAGTAATTGTCTCTGTATGTTTATGAATAAATCTATGAGAAGTAGCTCTTGATGGTGAAAAAAAATCAAAAAATATTAACAGCAAAAGAGGCTTATGGCCGATTGTGTAAAGATTGGCTTAAAGATCATTATTTTAATCTCGGAATAACTTTCGTTCTTATGTTTATTGTTGCAGTAGCAGCAGCTGGCTATGCTAAATTTATACAGATCATAATATCTGCATTCGAGATTTCTTCTCCAACTGTGATATGGTGGGGACCCATAGGGATTATATCATTAGCCGTAATTAAAGGCCTAAGCCAATATGGTCAGCAATTGCTGCAAAATCAGATTCTCTCAAGGATGCAAGCAAATTTGCAATCTAAAATGTTTATTTCTCTTGTCCATATGGATTTAGCAAATCTGTTGGCAGAATCGCCTGCGGCTCTTGCAACACGTTTTTCAGCAGATATTGAGCTTATTAGGGGAGCTACTCATTCAATTCTGGGATCAATAACTGCTATTTTGACAGTTATTGCTACATTTGTTGTGATGCTTTCGATTGATTGGACATTAACCATAAGTTTAATTTTTATTTTTATACTTGCATTTGGCCCTGTGGGCATTGTTGGGGCTAAAGTAAGAAAAATTTCTGTGAATACTCAAAAAGAAATTGCTCATATGACTGAAACTGTAAATGAAGGTCTGTCAGGTATCCGTATGGTACGAACATATCGTTTGGAAAAAAGATTATCTGATAATGCTTCGGTTACATTTGAGCGATTATATAAATTACGCTTATCCATAGTTAAATGGCAATCTAGTGTTTCCCCATTGATGGAAATTTTGGGGGCAGTAGCAATAGGACTCTTGTTGTTTCTGGTAGCATTACGAATGAAAGTAGGTGCTATTGATTTAGCAGGCTTTATTGGACTTTTAACAGCACTTGGTGTTGCTACAAACCCTGCTAGGAAGCTTGGTGGAGCATACGCATCAGCATTGCAAGGGATTGCAGCATTAGAACGAGTTTATGAATTATTTGATACACCTAATAATATTTTAGATGGATCTTTTGAGTATAATGAGAATGAAAAAGCTCAAGGAAATTTGAAGTTCTTAAATGTAGATTTTTTATATCCTGATGGCTACCAGGCTCTTAGCGATATTAATTTAACAATAGAAGCAGGCAAGTCATATGCATTCGTTGGTCGTTCTGGAGCAGGAAAATCAACGATTTTTAATTTGTTGTCTAGACTATTTGATTCAAGCAAAGGGGATATAACCTTAGATGGTAGATCCCTCTCAGAATATAAAGTCTCTGCATTGCGAGACCAAATATCTGTTGTTGGCCAAGATAGTATTTTGCTTACAGGAACTATATTGGATAATATTGGGTTTGGTAAAGGTGATGCAAGTCGCAAGGACTGTATAAAGGCTGCAAAAGCGGCTGCAGCTGATACGTTTATTACAAACCTTAAAAATGGTTATGATACTAAAATAGATCCATCTAAAGTTAAATTTTCTGGGGGAGAGAAGCAACGTCTTTCGATTGCAAGAGCAATACTTCGTGATGCTCCAATTCTACTATTAGATGAGCCAACATCTGCATTAGATGCTCAATCTGAAAGTCAGATTAGAAAAGCTTTGGACGAGCTATCTAAAAATAGAACAACACTAATAATTGCTCATAGATTATCTACAATATTGGATGCGGATCAAATAGTGGTCATGGATAATGGTAAGATTCTTGACCAAGGAACTCATGCAGAACTACTTGAACGCGGTGGTATTTATGCCGAACTGTTCAACTTACAGTTTGACTTAAGCCCCCAGAATAAAAGTGAAAATAGAAAAAAATCTTTTTCGGGTAGTAAGAAAAATAATTGGTCCAACCCATTGTTTCGGCTGTCAAAATACCTAGGCCTTTAATTATATTTATTATATATTTTAGCTAACTTTTTAGGATCTACTCCTAATTTAAACATAATAAATAAAGTTAAATTTTTGATGCTTTGTCCAAACCATCCATTTTGTTTATAACGTTTTGATGATGTTTTTACATTTATTGGAATCAAATCAAGATTATTCTTGAGTAACTTTGCTATCGAAACATCTTCCATTATAGGTAAATCAGGATACCCACCGATTCCCTTATAAAGCTTTCTTGAAATAAGCAAAGTTTGATCGCCATAAGGAAGTTTTAAAAACTTTGATCTTAAGTTTGCACCAGTACTAACTATTTTTGCCTTTATGCTTGCTTCATCAAAAGTTAATTTACAGTATCCCGCTTTTTTTTTGGTTTTAATGTGATTAAGAAAAGCATCAGTCCACCCAATTGGAAGCACGGTGTCAGAGTGGATAAATAGGATCCATTCGCCTTTTGCTTGCATAGCGCCTCGATGAAGTTGTATTCCTCGACCTTTTTGACCATTTATTAGGATTGCACCAATTTCTTCACACATTTCATTTATAGCATCGGTAGAATT